>FWPV01005942.1_pt1 | contig 23906 bp, 25 predicted proteins | sample 2228371 | NCBI WGS metagenome assembly FWPV01 (sample SAMEA103939776, study PRJEB20133) | metagenome | reverse complement strand
GAAACCATTGGTGTAGATTCGTGAAGATTCGTGGATCCGCGTTTGGTTGCGGCCGGCGGCCGCGCTGTGATGGGGAGTGCAAGCATATACAAGCATATACAGGAGATAAGGTCATGACCGAGACAACAGAATCCCATATCCCCCACATCCCCACGCCGCTGGAAAAGTACCGGGGCTTTGTGCTGTTCGCATCCCTGAGCTTTGCTGTGCTCTATGCGGAGTTGGGCGTCTTTCACGCGTTGGCCCGAGGCACCGCCGACCGGCTGGCCGCGACCGCGATCATCGCGTTCGTCTTTGTCCTGGTCTACTTTGCTTACCTGGCCTCGTTCGCCATCCCGGCGCGCCTGTCCAAAGCCCCCCGAGGCGATCGGCCGCCCCAGGTGTTGGAGCTTCTCTTCCAGCACTGGATGGTGGCGGCCGGCATCATCCTCGTCAGCACAGCCATCGTCCTGGGCCTGTATCTCTATCTGACGAACCTGGATTTGGTGGCCGCGTACAACCTGCTCAAGGACCTGGCCCTCTATGCCGTGGCTGGCTGCGCATTCCACGGCCTGCTGCTCTACGTGCGCTATGCGGCGTACCTGTACCTGGTCCACCAGGAAGATCGGGAAAAGATGATCGTGGCCACGGTCGGCATTGGCGTTTTGCTGGTGGTCTTGACCCTCTACCTGTTCACCCTGGAGATCATGCACCTGAGCGGCCTGGAAGTGGCCCGCGACCCCCAATTGGGCCTGATCGGGCTGCACGTCTATGGCCGGGGCTTGCTGCTGGCCGGGATGGCCTTTGCCGCCTATGTCTGGCACATCCGCTGGATCGGCGATCATTGAGTTGAGCTTTGCGCGAAAATGTGCTATACTGGATTCAGCATCGCCGCACGCAGGAGGTGAAAGATGGCCCAGGTTCAAACGGTCGAGCAGAGGGAAATCGTGACGCGGGAGCCATCGCGCCGGCTGGCTCCCCTCGCCGAGCTATGGCCGCCCCAGGGGGAGTGGACGGAGGCGGATTATTTTGGCCTGCCCGACACCAACCGGATCATCGAGCTATCGGAGGGAGAATTCGTCATGCCGCCACATCCAACGGAAACCCATCAGCGTGTTCTCGCCAGGCTCTATAGGGCTATGGATGACTTTATCCAGCGACACGACTTGGGCGTCATCCGCTTTGCCGCGCTGCCGGTGCGGCTCTGGCCGGGCAAGATCCGCGAGCCGGACATCCTGTTCGTCTCTCATGCCCACGCGGATCGCATCGGCGAGCAGTATTATGGCCCGCCGGACCTGGTGGTGGAGGTCGTCTCTTCCAGCACCCGCCGGACCGACCGGGGGGAGAAGACGCAAGAGTACGCCCGCGCCGGCATTGCCGAGTACTGGCTGGTGGACCCGGACGCGCAGACCATCGAGGTGCTCACGTTAACGGAGGGCGTCTACACGCTGGTGGGGCAGTTCCGGGTCGGGCAGATGGCGTCCTCCCGGGTGTTGGCAGGCTTCCAGGTAGCCGTGGACGAGGTATTTGCCATGTAACGCCGAGCGCGGGCAAGCTGACACGCGAAGCGTGCGCCACGATTTACGAGCGACCAGAAACCCGTTTCCTTTCAAGGAAGCGGGTTTTTGTGCAGAAAACCCAGCTCGTCCACGGCCGATAATCCCAGGTCTTGCGCCAGCGCCATCCAGCCCGACCGGGCCGTCAGGTCTATGGTCAGGGGGACCACGGCCACGTGCCGGTGCACGGCCAGCGCCGTGACGTCGGAATCGGGTTCGGCCTGGAAGCGATGCGGGTTGCGATGGTATGGCAATTTCAGGCGCGTTGGGTCCGCCGGGTCGGGTTGGTACTCGTCGGGCAGCCAGTAGTACAGCCGCGAGGCCCGGGCCAGCCGCCAGGGGGTGTCCGGCGTGGCGTCGGACGGCACGTCAATCTTGAGGATGTCCACGTCAGGCGGCAGACCATGGGCCAGCACGTGGGCGGCGAACCGGCGGGCAAAAGCGATGGCGGCCGCAAAGTCCAGGCCCTCACCGTTGCCGAAATGGTGTTCGGTCTCGGTCTCCAGAGACACCGCCAGGGCCGGGATGCCCCAACAGGCCCCCTCGATGGCCGCGCCCACCGTGCCGGAGGCCGTGACGTCGGTGCCCACGTTCTCCCCCTGGTTGATGCCGGCGACCAGCAGGGCCGGCCGCTGGGGACACCACCAGTTCAGCGCGTACTGGACGACCTGGGCAGGTGTCCCCTGTACCACGAGCACCGGCACGGCTTCTCCTTCCACCGGCAACGTCATTTCCGTCACGCCGAGGATGGTATTGGGCAGGCTACGGCTCGTGGCGCTTTGCTGCACGTGGGGCACCGCCACCCGTATTTCCCCCAGGCCCCACACCGCCTGAATGGCCGCGCGCAACCCCTGAGCCTGCCAACCGTCATCGTTGGTGATCAGGATCGGGGGCAAAGTTGCTGGGATGTTCGCCATCAAGATGTCTCCTCTGAACCGGCGAGTGGCCTTTCGCCTTTATGGTGTGGGGGCTGGCGTTACGGCGATGGGGATGATGATCACGTAAAGGGCCTGGTATTCGCGGTTGCTGGCGATGGGGCGCACGCCATCCCAGCCACCGACGCCATAGATCTTGGTCTCCACGGCTCCCAAGCCCATATTGCGCCATACCCCGGTGGTGGGCGTCTCGAACTCGTCCCACTGGTCGTTGCGGACGTTGTATTTCAGGCACACAGGCTGCCCCTCGGTCCAGCCGCCGCCGATCACGTGGATCAGGTTGGCTACCGCGATCACGCCGGCCCCGCCCCGGCCGGCGGGCAGCGGCGCGCGGGCCGTCCACGGCGATATCGGGCCGCCGTTGTCCCGGCTGGGCACGTATTCCTCGTTGGCGACCAGGTCCTGCCGACCATCGTAACCGCCCACCACAAAGATCTTGCCATCGGCGACCGCGGCCCCGGCATAGCCCCGGGCCGTGGGCATGGGCGCGCGCGCGGTCCAGACGTCCTGCGCCGGGTCGTAGGCATAGGCGGCGGACACAAAGCGCGAGCCATCCCAGCCCCCAAACAGATAGAGCCGGCCCTCAAAGGCGGTCAACGCATACGCGCTGAGCGAAACGGGCAACGAAGCGGCCACCCCCCAGGTATCACTCTCCGGGTCATAGACCTCCAGCCGGTTCGTGACCTGGCCGGAGGCGAGGCGTCCTCCCGGCACAAAGATGCGACCGCCCAGGAGCGCGGCCCCCACGTCGGTCACCGGCGTGGGCTTGCTGGCCCGTTCCACCCACATATCTGTGGCCGGATCGTAGCGGAGCATCGTGCCGACGACGCCGTCGGCCGTCTCGCCGCCGATGGCATAGAGCTGGCCCTCGTGAACCGCCAGGGCCAGGCCGGCACGTGCCCGGGGCAGTGGCGCGCGTTCCTGCCACCGCGAGGGCAATGCCGTCATCGTGCCAGCCAGGGGAGACGTGGCCGGGTTGGTGGGGGTAACCAGCAAGGGCGCAAAGCCGCTGAGCACCGGCACGGCCAGGAGGATGAGCAACAATAAAACGACCGCCGCGCCGACGGCCAGGAGCCGCCACCGCCGCCGGCCCGGCGGGGCTGCGGGCACCGCCTCTTCCATCGGTGCTACTGTCTCGGCCGTCTCCTCCGTCTCCGTCACCGGCCGGGCGCTTTCCACAGCCACCCAGCCCTGCTGCACCGCATACATCGCCACCTCGGTACGGGAGTTCAGCTCGAGCTTGGCAAAGATGTTGCGCAGGTGTACCTTGACGGTGTTCACGCTGATATAGAGCTGACGGGCGATCTGCCGGTTGCTGGCCCCGGTAGCTACCAGGCGCACGATCTCCATCTCGCGTTCGCTGAGGGGGCTGGGTCCTTCGGTCATTGGGGCCGATGCTCCTCGTCCTCGTGGGGGCGTCGCGCCACGTACATGACGCGCTGGCTGGCCGGGCCGGGGGCATCGAAGGAAAAGCACTCGTACTGGGCGACCAGACCCAGGCCCGCCCGTGCCAGGGCTGTGGCGACTTCCGCTGGGGTATAGCCACGTTGCACGTGATCTTCCTGAAATCGCTCGTAGAGGTCGCCACGCCGCACAAAGCCGATGATGGTCACGGTGGACTGGCGATGGGCCTCATCGTAGGTATTTTGCATGATGATGGACACATTGGGGCTTTCGCCGAAATACGTATCACAGCCCCAGATGTGGGTGAGCGCGGCCGGCGTGTTGATGTCTGCCAGGAACAGGCCGCCGGGCTGCAGGGCCTCGCGCACCCGGCCGAACGTCTGGACCAGATCGGCGGGCGACAGCAGATAGTTCAGGCTGTCGTACAGGCAGGTGACCAGATGCACCGGGGCGGGCAGCGTGAACGAGCGCATGTCCTGGCAGGAGAGGGTCACGTCGGCGCCAGCCTCCCGGACTTTGCGCCGGGCCTGGGCGATCATGGCGGGAGCGCCGTCTATCCCGTATACTTTCAGCCCTTGCTGGGCCAGAGCCAGGGCGACGGTGCCGGTGCCGCAGGCCAGATCCAGGGCCGATTGGCCGGCCGTGACCGGCCCGTGGCGCGGGAGCAACTTGCCCAGATAGTCAATCATGCGCAGGCTGAAAAAGATCTGCCCGGATTCGTCGTACACCTCTGCGTAGCGTTCGTAGATGGGCGAGAACATGTGGGCCTGCTTTTGACCTCCCCCCACCCCGGCCCTCTCCTATGGGGGAGGGAGCAGGGGCAGGGAGAGGAGGTGTGATCACCAGCGCAGCTGTTCCACCAGGTAATCGGGGATCTCGGCGATGGGGAGCCGCACCTGCGCCATGCTATCCCGCTCGCGGACGGTGGCTTGATGGTCGTCTAGCGAGTCCACATCCACCGTGACGCAGAACGGCGTGCCGATCTCGTCCTGGCGGCGGTAGAGCCGGCCGATGGAAGCGGTATCGTCATACATGGTCATCATGCGTGGGCGCAGCCGGGCCGCCAGGTCTCTGGCGACCTGCACCAACTCTGGCCGGTTGCGCAAGAGCGGCAGCACGGCCACCTTGATGGGGGCCAGGGCGGGGTGAAGGCGCAGCACGACCCGCTTTTCCTGACGGACCTGTTCCTCGTGGTAGGCGTCAATGAGAAAGGCCAGCACCGTGCGGTCCACGCCGCCGGACGGCTCGATGACGTAGGGGAAGTAGCGTTCCTCCGTCTCCGGGTCGAAATAGCTCAGGTCCTTGTGGCTGAACTCGGTGTGCTGGCGCAGGTCATAATCGGTGCGGTTGGCGATGCCCTCCAGCTCGCTCCAGCCCATGGGAAAGCGATACTCCACGTCATAGCAGCTACGGGCATAATGGGCCAGTTCGTCCGGCTCGTGTTGGCGCAGGCGCAGGTTCTCGCGGCGCATCCCGAACCGGGTGTACCAGGCGAACCGGTCCTCAATCCACCGGCGATGCCATTCCTCATCCGTGCCGGGCTTGACGAAATACTCGATCTCCATCTGCTCGAACTCACGCGTGCGGAAGGTAAAGTTGCCCGGCGTGATCTCGTTCCGAAACGCCTTGCCGATCTGGGCGATGCCAAAGGGCAGCTTTTTGCGCATCGTGGTCTGGACATTGGCAAAGTTGACAAAGATGCCCTGGGCCGTCTCCGGGCGCAGGTAGGCCACGGCCGCGTCATCCTCCACCGGCCCGACGAAGGTCTTGAACATCATGTTGAACTGGCGGGCCTCGGTCAGTTCGCCACCGCAGGCCGGGCAGCGCTCTCCCACCTGATCGGCGCGGAAACGCTGCTTGCACTGCTTGCAATCCACCAACGGATCCGTGAATTGCTCCACGTGCCCGGAGGCGACCCATACCTGGGGGGCCATGAGGATGGCGGCGTCCAGCCCCACGATGTCATCGCGTTCCTGGACCACGGCGCGCCACCAGGCGGCCTTGACGTTGTTTTTTAGCTCCGCGCCCAGCGGCCCATAGTCCCACGTGCTGGCAAAGCCACCATAGATCTCGCTGCTTTGAAAGATGTATCCTCGTCGTTTGCACAACGAGACGATAGTATCCATGCTGACCACGATATAATTCCACTCCTTCCACTTTGGTCTGTCGGCATTCTCGGAAAACGCGTGCCTCTAAATCTACCAGCTTTTGGGCCGGCTGTCAAGCCAGGTCGCCGGCCGCCGGGTTTGATGATCGCCACGCCTCGTCCAGGCGTTGCACCAACTCCAGAAAGGCCGTGCTCTTGAGCTGGCGCTCCAGGGTATAGACCAGGATGGCCCGCATGACCTGCTCCAGCTCCCCGCGCAGGCCGGCCGACAGGTTGAGCCGGTCGGCGGCGGCCAGCGGTTGGGCCTGAAGGAAACGCAGCGCCTTGAGCGCATTCACGCTGAGGGGCCGGGCGGCGCGGTCGGTCTCCCCACAGCGGGGGCACAGGACGCCACCCTCGGCCAGGCTCAAGAAGTTGAGCACTGGCGCCAACCCCTGGCGGCAGCGGGGACACCGATGCAACTGGGGCCGGTAGCCGGCCACTTCCAGCACGTGTAGCTCGAAGGATCGCGTGAGCACGTCGAGCCGCCGGGCCGTTTCCAAAGCCCCCAACATCTCCAGCAGCAACCGGAATAGCGCCACGTTTTCCGTGCCCTCTGTGGCAAACTGGTCCACCAGCTCGGCCACATAATAGGCGTATGACGTGCGCGTGAGGTCTTCCCGGAGGCCGCGAAACGGCCGCACCATCTCCGCCTGGGTGATGATGTCCAGGTTCCGGCCCTGGGCGACCAACAGGTTGGTGTGGGTGAACAGCTCCAGGTGTCCGGCCTTGCGGCTGGTGGGCTTGCGGATCCCCTTGCCCACCAGGCGCAGCTTGCCCCGGTCTGGGGAGAGAACGGTGAGCAGCCGGTCCGCCTCGCCCAAATCCTGGCGTTTGAGGACGATGGCCTCGATGCGGTAGACGCGCTCTCGGCTCAAGTGGCTCTCCTACAAGGCTCCCAATAGCGGCACGCGCCGCAGGGCCTCTGCCCGGTCCCGAAAGTGCCCCTTGAAGGCGTCGCCCAGACCCTCGCGCTCGCCCAGGGCGGCCAGGTAATCGCAGAAGAGGACGGCGGCGGCGCGTTGACCGGCCGCGGCCAGGCGGTCCAGGTGCTCGTCCAGGTAGCCCACGGTGGGCCAGAGCAGCGCGCCGCCGGCCTGGTGAGCCAGCCGGGCCGCCGCGCCGTAGAGCCGGAATCCCTCTTCCAGCGCGCCGGCCGCAAAGGCCCGGTCGCCGTGCAGCCACAGCAAGCGCACCTGCGGGTCCGCCTCGCTCAGCTCCTCGGCCAGGGCGCGGGCCTCGATGGCGTCAGCCTCAAAGTCCGCCCAGTGCTCCATCCCAAAGTGCAGGAAGGCGCGATTCATCAGGGTATAGAGCGCGCTGCGGGTATCTCCCAGGGCGCGCCAGGCCGCAAGGGCCTCGTCGTACCGGGTAAGCGCGTCATCGTATTGGCCGGCCTGGGCGTGGGCGGCCCCCAGGCTCGTCAGGGCCAGGGCTTCGGCCGACGCATCGTCGGCCGAGCGAGCCGCATCCAACGCCTGCTGATACGCCGCCAACGCCTCCGCCAGCCGGCCCTGCTCATCCAGCTCATGCCCCCGCTCGATCCAGTCGTGCGCGTCCTGCTTCACGTCCTACCTGGCCTCCGACGGTTGGTACGTTTCTGGCTCCTCGCGGAAGGCCGGGACGGCCTCCGCCGGTTGCTGGGCCGGGGCGTAGACCGGCGTCTCGGAGATTGTGCCCACATAGGTGTCGGTGAACCAGCGGCGCAGCTCCTCGCGGGAGGCCCCGGCCCGGGTTTTCACCGGCAGCCAGCGGCCTCGGCCCTCGTAGATGCCCAACCCCTGGTCCAACGTGTCCAGGGTCAGATGCAGAGCCTCCATCTGGCGATAGAGATAGTCTGCCAATGGCCCTAACCACGACCGAAATTGGTAGCCCAATTCAATCGTTTGCCATCTCTCGTTCCATCCCCATTCCACGGCGCATCCTACTATCTCGGGTTCTGACACTGGGTCCGGCGGGAAAACAAATTCACGATAGCGCACAATCATTGTGCCACCTCCTTGAGCCGGTCTAGCCAGGTTGCGGCTTCAGCAACAGACTGCGGTGTTGGTTCGACAAATCGCAAGTCTGTACTAAAGAGGCTATCCCAGGCTTGTGGTGCATTGGCCTTGACCAGAGCGCCAATATCACACCACACTCTAAAACGATAGCGAATTTGCCGCTGTAAGTACAGGTATTCCTCTGTTAGACCACGCAGGTGAGCCTCGTAGTTTCTAACGAGAGCCGCTCGGATGTCCGGCGGTGATCGCTGCAAGAGATACGGATCGCGGTTCAGCAAGATGCGCAGCTCCACCACCTCGTGCAGCAGCGCGCTGGTACCGTATATCCCGCCAATCTCGATGTCATCCCAGGTCGTGCGCGGCAGGTGGCCTTGCAGTTTGGCGATGTACTGCCGCACGCGCTCCAGGTCGGCCGGGGTGATGCGCCAGGTTTGCACGATCTCTGGGTCGAAATCGTCAAGCCGTACTGTCACATCATCCCCCCGAGACCACCGGCACCAGCTCCAACACGTCGCCGTCGCGCAGGATGGCGTCCTCGGCCACCAGGCGTTTGTTGATGAGGGGCAGGGCCTCTTCCCGGCTCACGCCGACCTTGCGCATGGCCGCGTCCACGGTCAGGCCGGGGCGCAGCTCCCACTCCTGACTTTTGAACGTTACCTGTACCATTGGCCCCCTCCTTGTGACGCGGAGACAGGGGGACGCGGAGAATCACCGTGTCACCCCGTCTCCCGGTCACCCCATCTCCCGGTCACCCCGTCACCGGCGCGATATACCCCTCCCGCATCAGGCAGGCCGTCTCCTCGCGGGCGCGGCGGATGGTCGCCTCGGCTTTCGCGTACAGCTCCTCGCGGGTCATGGTGATGCCCGCCAGCCCCTGCTCGATGGCCTTCATCCCCACCGCCGCCGCCTCGCGCGGAAACACCTCCCATTCGTCCATCGTGGGGGCGATGTTCTCCGCACTGATGCCGCGCTCACGGGCGCAGGCTGCCAGCTCGTGCGCCGCCGCCAGGCACATCTCGTCGGTGATGGTCCGCGCCCGCACGTCCAGCGTGCCCCGGAAGATGCCCGGGAACCCCAGCGAGTTGTTCAACTGGTTGGGAAAGTCGCTGCGGCCCGTCCCCACGATCCGCGCGCCCGCCTCCAACGCCTCCCACGGCCAGATCTCCGGGATGGGGTTGGCGCAGGGGAAGACGATGGCGTCCTGCGCCATGCTCGCCACCCACTCCGGCCGGATCACGCCCGGCCCAGGCTGCGAGAAGGCGATCATCACGTCGGCCCCGCGCATGGCCTCGGCGATGCCGCCCTGCCGCCGTTCCTCGTTACTCTCCACGCACAGCCGCCACTTGTCCGGGAACTCGGCCTGGCGGGCGCGCACGTCCTCCCGGCCGGGGTGCAGGATGCCCCGGCTGTCCGTGGCGATGATGTGGCCCAGGGGCACGCCGCTGGCCCGCAGCAACCGCACCGTGGCCACGTTGGCCGCCCCCATCCCGATCATGGCGATGCGCACATCCGCCATGCGCTTGCCCACCAGGTGCAGGGCGTTGATCAGGCCGGCCAACAGCACCGTCGCCGTCCCCTGCTGGTCGTCGTGCCAGACCGGGATGCTCATCTCCGCGCGCAGGGTGTCCAGCACGCGGAAGCACTTGGGCTGGGCGATGTCTTCCAGGTTGATGCCGCCAAAGCTCGGCTGGAGCCACTTGACGGCCTGGATGATCTCGTCGGGGTCCTTGGTGTCCAGGCAGATGGGCACGGCGTCCACGCCGCCCAGGTACTTGAACAGCAGGGCCTTGCCCTCCATGACCGGCAGCCCGGCCGCCGGGCCGATGTCGCCCAGGCCCAGGACGCGGGTGCCGTCAGAGACCACGGCGATGGTGTTGGCCTTGTTGGTGTGGTCGTAGACGCGCTCCGGGTGGGCGGCGATGTCCCGGCACGGTGCGGCGACGCCGGGCGTGTACCAGATGGCAAAGTCGTCCATGCCGCGCACGGCGCACTTGGGCACGACCTCGATCTTGCCCCGGTAGAATGGGTGCAGCCGCATGGCGTCTTCGGCGGGCTGTTTGGCCCGGGCCAGCAGTTCTTCTTTGGTTAGCTTGGTCATGATTCCTCCTCGTGGCAGGATACAGGATGCAGGATGCAAGAGGCAAATGCTCGCTGGCGTTATTGTACCATGCCTGGGGATGAAAGACAACCGGCTTTCTGGAAAGGAAAGTCGGAAGGATGAAAGCGGATGTCCGTCATCGTTTTGCGTTAAGGCCCTCCATGCGGGGACATACCCCCTCTCCCTGGTAGGGAGAGGGCCGGGGTGAGGGTGGACACGGCCAGCCAGCGCAGAACGCCCCTCACCCCGACCCTCTCCCCATCGGGGAGAGGGAGCCAACACGCCTCCGCGTGCAAAAACGTGACGGGTACCCGATGAAAGCGCCGCTCTTGACAGACGGGGTAAGTTGAACGATAATGCAGCCACGCAACACGCACCACGAATCACGTCACACGGAGGAATCATGTTCAAGATCGCCATCACCGGCAAGGGCGGCGTGGGCAAGACCACCCTCGCCAGCCTGCTCGCCCACCTGTACGCGCAGGAGGGCTATACCGTCATCGCCATAGACGCAGACCCCGACGCGAACCTGGCCTCGGCGCTGGGGTTCACGCCCGAAGAGGCCGCCCGGATCACGCCCATCGCGGAGATGAGCGACCTCATCGAGGAACGCACCGGGGCCAGGCCCGGCGCGTTCGGCGGGATGTTCAAGATGAACCCCCGCGTGGACGACATCCCGGAGCGATTCGCCGCCGTGCACGATAACATCCGCTTGCTCATCATGGGCACGGTGCGCAAGGGCGGGGCCGGCTGTGTGTGCCCGGAGAACGTGTTGCTCAAGACCCTGGTCACGCACCTGCTCCTGCGGCCCAAAGAAGTCGTCATTCTGGACATGGAAGCCGGCATCGAGCACCTGGGCCGGGCCACGGCGCAAGCGGTGGACGCGCTCATCGTGGTGGTGGAGCCGGGCCAGCGCAGCTTTCAGACGGCCGGCGTCATCGAGGGCCTGGCACATGACATCGGCATCCCGCACGTGTACGTGGTGGGGTGCAAGGTCCGCAACGAGAGCGATCGGGCGCTCATCGCCGCTGGCGTGGGGGATTTGCCGGTGCTGGGCTACCTGAGCTACAACCCGGCCATCATTGACGCGGACATCCGGGGCGTGGGGGTCTTTGAAGCCGGGGAGCAGGTGGTGGCAGAGGCGAAGGCCATCCAGACGGCGTTGGACGAGCGGATTGGGAAGAAGGCGTGAAACGTCAAGCGTCAAACGTCAAACGTGGCGGGGAGCGAAGATCATGAGACGGGTCAGCGCGTCGCTGGATACGTCGTTCTGGGGTCATGCGCACAAACTGCGGCTGGAGCCGTTCCTGTTCGACTACTTTGACGTGTTCTACTGCTCGGCGGTGCGGGACGAGATATGCGCCGGCAACCCTCAATTCCCATCCATTGTGTATCCTAATGCCAGGTTGTTCACACTTTTGGATTCGGTGGGGCTCCTACGGCATCGAGACCCCGAAGGATATGATAGAAGCCTGTATAGCGCGGGCGAGGCTCAGGCTCTTGCGCTGGCGCGAGAACATCTGGAATTGTACCAGCGGGGCCAACAACGGCTGGCCGAACGCCGCCCGGCCGAGGCCCGCGAGCGCACCATCGAGCTGCCCCCGCTGACCGAGACCCAGGCCCGCGCCCTGGTCGCCCTCATCGAACGGGAGGAGCTGGCCCCGGCGGTCCGGGAGCGCGCGGCGGCCTACGAAGCTGGCGCAGCGCCAGGCGCCGAGGACCTGGCCTCCCTCAAGGCGGCCCTGCTGCGGGCGCTGGATCAGGATAACAAATAGAGTCTTTCGGCCGCCCAGAACACAACAACGAATTGGGAAAGAAACGAATCTCCCCCATGCGGCCAATTCGTTGATTTCTCCATTCGCTGTTGTGTCCCACCGCAGCTACTTGCCGGGGACTCGTCCAGGCTTTCGGGAGGTGAAAGATGACCGAAACCAAGATCAACTACGACCCAGAGGCAGATGTGCTCTATGTCTCTTTCGGTCGGAGCGAGCACGTCACCGGCGTGGAACTGGCAGACAACATCCTGCTGCGGTTGGATACTGGCAAGGCGACCGGTGCGCCCCCCAGGGCTGTGGGGTTGACCTTCATCAGCTTTGCGCGGATGATGGCCTACTACCGCGACCAGCCGCTTAACGTATCTCTGCTGAATCTGCGCAATCTGCCGGAGGATCTCTGGCAGGCCGTGTGGACTGTGCTCACCACCCCACCCGTGAGTGACTTTCTAGGTATCGGCCTGGCGTTGTCGCCGCAAATCCCCCCACTGCCGGTGCACGTGCCGGAGCGAATGGCAGCATAGGTGCGGTATAGCACTCTGTTGGAGGTTTCTCATGAGCAGAATCGCCACGGCGTCGCCGGATCAGCCAATCGTTCAACTCACCACCAGCCAGTTAGAGATGCTCATCGCCGCCATTGTCCGGCGCGTGGTGCGCGAGGAACTGGCTCGTGACTACTATGTCAATGAGCACGGCATCAGGGTGCTGTACGCGGCGGAGGAAGCCGCGCCCGCTTACCTAGCTGAGCTACAGGAAGACTATGAAGCCATTCGTGCGGGCGAGATGGAGCTGACCAGCGCCGAGGAGGTAGTGCAAGAGTTGCGTGATTTAGGGTTGAACCTGTGACATACCGCTGCGAATTCACGCCCAAGGCCCGGCGAGCATTGCGCAAACTGGCCCGTAAAAGTCCCAAAGCGACCCAAGCCATCCTACACAAGATCGAGTGGTTGTCCGAACATGCCGACGACATCGCGCACCAGCCCATCACCGGCAGCCCGTTCTTTAGCTTGCACAGTGGGCCCTTCCGCATTCCCTACCTGCTGGACGCTGCCAACCGGCGGATCATCATTGACGACATCGCGCGGCACGACACCGCCTACGACCGGATCAACAAGCTATAGCCAACTCTACGTTTTACGCACTACTTCAAGGAGCACCCATGACCCAACCCACCACTCTCATCGTCGTCTCCCACACCCACTGGGACCGGGAATGGTACCTCACCTACCAGCAGTTCCGGCGCAAGCTGGTGCGCCTGATTGACCACCTGTTGGACATCTTGGACCAGGACCCGGCCTATCGCTACTTCACCCTGGACGGCCAGACCATCGTCCTGGAGGATTACCTGGACATCCGGCCGGAGCGCGAGGCCGATCTGCGCCGGCACATCCGCGCCGGCCGCATCCTGGTCGGCCCGTGGTATATTTTGCCGGACGAGTTCCTGGTCAGCCCGGAGGCCACGATCCGCAACCTGATGTTGGGACTGCGCCAGGCCCGGTCCTGGACAGACGAACCCATGGACATCGGCTACCTGCCGGACCCCTTCGGGCACATCGGCCAGATGCCGCAGATTTTGCGGGGCTTTGGGATCGAGACGGCCTGCCTGTGGCGCGGCGTGCCGGATGATACGCCCGCGTCCGAGTTTCGCTGGCAGGCCCCGGACGGCAGCGAAGTGTTGACCCTGTGGATGCCCTTTGGCTACGGCAACGCGGCCGGGCTGCCCCTGGATCCCGTGCTCCTGCACGCTCGCATCGAGGGCGCACTGGCCGACCTGCAACCTCTGGCTACGACCGGCTACCTGCTGCTGATGAATGGCTCAGACCACCAGGAACCGCAGGCCGGGCTGCCGGCCGCCCTGGCCGCCGTGGAGCAAAAGCTCGACGGCGTGCGCATCGTCCACGGCACGCTGCCTATGTACCGCGACGCGATCCGGGCCGCCCACCCCGATCTGCCCACCGTGACCGGCGAGCTGCGTTCCAGCCAGCGCGCCCCCCTGCTCCCCGGCGTCCTTTCCGTGCGCCCCTGGATCAAGCAGCGCAACTACGTCTGTGAGACCCTGCTGGAACGCTGGGCCGAGCCGGCCGCCGCCTTCGCCTGGGCGCTGGGCGACCCGGAGGATCGCCATGGCTTCGTCTGGCGGGCCTGGCGCTACCTGCTGGAGAACCATCCCCACGATTCCATCTGCGGGTGCTCCATTGACCAGGTCCACGAGGAGATGCGCACACGTTTTGACTGGTGCGAGCAGATCGGCGAGATCGTGGCGGACGAGGGCCTGGCAAGCGTGGCGGAGCGGGTGAACACGGCCGCGCTCGGACCGGACGGCGCGCCGCTCGTGGTCTTTAACCCCACGGCCGGCCCCCGCACCGATGTGGTGCAGTTCGAGATGACGCTGCCCGGCCCGGCGGAGGAGTTGGACTTGCTCGACGACGCCGGCCGACCGGTCCCCTTCGAGGCCACCGAGGAGGATGCGGAGGAGCTGGCAACCTACGAAGCGACGCCGGAGCAGTTGGCCGACATGCTGGGCATGGTGGGCGATGGCCGGATCATGGGCCTGGTCATCCAGGACGTGCTCATCACCGTGGACGGCCCCGATGCCTGCATCGAGCTGCCCATGGCCGACATCGGCGAGCCGAACCCGGCCCTGATGACGGAGAGCCTGGCCCGCATCCGCGCGCTCATCGCCAGCGGCGAGATCGAGACGTTTCACATCCGGGCCTACCGCGCGGCGTCTTCTTTCATCACCTTCGTGGCGCGCGACGTGCCCGGCGTGGGCTATCGCGCCTACCGCTTCGCCCGGGGCGGCTTCGCGGAGCCGCCTGCCGTCTGGGAAGACGAGACCGAGGCCCGCATCGAGAACGAGTACTTCATCGTGGAGGCGGATCCAGACGACGGCTCCCTGACCGTCACCGACAAGGCCACCGGCCACGTCTACGAGGGGCTGAACGGCTTCCTGGACGAGGGCGATGCCGGCGACGAGTACAACTACTCCCCGCCGGCCACCGACCGCGTCGTGGACGCCCCGGCCGATCCGCCGACCATCGCCACCTACCGCGACGCCGCCGGCCAGAGCCTGGTCATCGAGATGGTCTATGACCTGCCGGTGAGCCTGACCGAGGACCGCCAGGCGCGCTCGGAAGAGACCGTGCCCTGCCGCATCGAGACCGAGGTGGCCCTGTGGGCCGGCGTCCGCCGGATTGACGTGACCACCACCATTGACAACCAGGCCAGCGACCACCGGCTGCGCGTCCATTTCCCGGCCGGCGTCTCCGTGCAGACCTCCTGGGCCGACGGGCATTTCTGCGCCGTCGAGCGGCCCATCGAGCTGCCAACCGATACGGCGGACTGGGTGGAGCAGCCCATCGGCACGCACCCGCAGCGGGCCTGGTGCGACGTGAGCGACGGCGAACGGGGCCTGATGATCGCCAACCGGGGCCTGTACGAGTTCGAGGCGTTCAACGACGAGGAAGGCGAGACGACGCTGGCTCTGACGCTGCTGCGCTGCGTGGGCTGGCTCAGCCGGGCCGACATGCCCATGCGGCCCGGGCACGCCGGCCCCGGCCTGCCCACCCCCGGCGCGCAATCCATCGGCGAGCACACGTTCGAGTATGCCATCATCCCTCACGCCGGGGACTGGTCGCAGGCCGCCGGGGCTGCCTACGCCTTCGCCGCGCCCCTGCGCGCCGTGCGGACCGGCGTTCATGGTGGCTCGTTGCCGCCGGTCGGTCATCTGCTAGAAGTGGAGCCGGAGGCCCTGACGGTCCACACGCTCCGCGCACTGCGTGTGAGCGCGATCAAGCGCAGCGAAGACGGGCAAGCCCTCATCGTGCGGCTATACAACAACTCGGCGGAGGCGGTCAAGGGCCGGGTGCGCCTCGGCGTCCCGTGCCGGCGGGAGGTTCCGCGCGTCAACCTCAACGAGGAGCCGGCCGACTTGCCCCTGATGGCCGACGACAGCGGTTGGGTCCTGCTCACCGCCCGGCCCTGGGAGATCGTCACGCTGCGCTTGGTGCCCGAGGGCTGAGGGGCACCCGGCCTCTGTGAGTTGCCCATGATTTACGAGGAGGCCCACACGCGCCCCAGCGCACCCCGTGGCACGAAAATGTGCGCCCGGCGGCGACCTAACCCGGCTTCGCCGGACTATAGCCCCCCGGCCCCCTTCCCCGCTTCGCGGAGGGAAGGGGGAGCCTGGGGCCAGGACTCCCCTCCCCGCATCGGGGAGGGGCCGGGGGAGGGGTTATTTACGAGGAGACGGTGTCGTGAACGTCGTGCGGCTACATTCCTGGGATGTATCCCCGGATGAGGCTATGCGCATCCAGGATCGGCTACGGGGCCAGGTGAGTTGTCAAAATGCCCCCAGCCTGGACGATGTGCACACCGTAGCCGGCGTGGACGTGAGCTTCTACAATGACCAATGCCGGGCTGCCGTGGTCGTGCTGCGCTACCCCGAACTCGCGCCGGTGGACCGCAGCGTGGTGCGTCGGCCAGTGACGTTTCCCTATATCCCTGGCCTCCTGGCCTTCCGGGAGGGGCCAGCCGTGTTGGACGCCTTTGCTGCCCTGGAGGTTCCGCCAGACCTGATCATCTTTGACGGGCAGGGCCTGGCCCATCCCCGGCGCATGGGCATCGCCTCTCACATGGGCGTGATCCTGGATGTGCCCAGCATCGGCTGCGCCAAGAGTCGGCTCTGCGGCCGGCACGAGGAACCGGGACCGGCGGCCGGCTGCACCGCGCCGCTCTGGGACAACGGCGATCTGGTCGGCCAGGTGGTGCGGACGCGAGACGGCGTGGCCCCGGTCTATGTCTCCGTGGGACACCGGGTGGACCTGGACACGGCCGTGCGGTGGGTGTTGGCCTGCTGCCGGGGCTACCGGCTGCCCGAGACCACGCGCTGGGCGCATCGGGTGGCCGGGGAGTGGGAGGAGACGCAAGCCGCCGGTGTCCGGCAACTGTCCCTCTTCTGAAACCGAGCGCGACATGGATCTGAAAGCCATCTTGAAACGCGGTGAGGCGGCTCTGTTCGACAGGCTGCCGGCGCCCGTCGCTCGCACGCTGTGGCTCTTCCAGCAAACGGTCAAGGGCTTCCTCGCCCACGAGGGGCCGGCCTGGTCGGCCACCATCGCGTATTACACGTTCTTCTCCGTCTTTCCCCTGACCTTGTTCCTCATCGTGCTGGCCAGCTACTTTCTGGAGCCTCAGGTCACCCGGCAAGAGATCTACACCTACCTGGGAAACTATGTTCCACAAGCCGCCGATACCATGCAGGCGAACGTTGAGCAGATCTTGCAGGCGCGGGGGGCCATCGGCTTTGTGGCCATCATGGCCTTCCTGTGGGCAGCCTCCGGCATGTTCTCTGCCATCTCCCATGCCATCCAGCGGGCCTGGGGTCTGGCGCGGCCCCGGCCGTTCTGGGAAGAAAAGCTCCTGGCCCTGGGGATGGTCCTCGTCGTGAGCCTGCTGTTTCTGGTGTCCATTCTGGCCTCCACCGTCCTCAGCCTGATGCGCCAATGGCCTGATCTGGACGCAGTCGTGCCCTCGTTTAACCACGCCTTCTGGTCCGTGCTTTCGGTCGCGCTGCCGGTGAGCGGCATGTTCGTACTGCTGGCCCTCATCTACCGCCTCCTGCCCACCACGAGCGTGCCGGGGCGCGCCGTGCTGGCCGGGGCAGCCCTGGCGACCGTTGCCTGGGCAGTCGCCAAAGATGCTCTCGCCTTCTACCTGGCCCATTTCGCCCGCTACGACCTGGTGTATGGCCAGGTGGAAGCATTCATCATCCTGCTGCTCTACTTCTATTTCGTGGGGATGGTGGTGTTGCTGGGGGCCGAATTCACGGCGGCGTGTGCCCGGCTGGTGCAGGGCGACAGCGCCGGGAGCCAACCCGGCAGATGACCCGGCACAGACAAAAAGCCCCCGGTCATGGCTGACCGGGGGCTTTTTTTGTTTACAGGGGGAAGCTCACTGCCCCTCTTTCTCCACGATCTCCGCATAGTACCGGGCATGATGGTGTTGCACGTACTTTTCCGGCATCCAGCCAAAGAGCATCCCGTCCAGCGCGCCTTTCATGAGCGGATGCATGGCCGACAGGGCAAAGTGCACCAGGAAGAAGGCCACCCAGGCGATGGCCATCAGGTCGTGGACGAACACGCAGAGCATAAAGATCAGCGGATCAATGCTGCCCTTGCCAGCCCACATGAGCAGGCCGGTCACGCCAAAGACCGGATAGCCCAGCGCCACGACCAGGTAGAAGAGCTTTTGCCCGGTGTTGAACTTGTCCTGGGGGGGCATGGCCTTCTCGTCGCCCAGGAAGTAGTACCGGGGCGCGGCCTTCAGCCAGCCCAGGTCCACCTTGCCCCAGGTGAGCAGCCGCCTCATGGACGCGAAAAAGTTCCGATAGTCCAGGAGGAGGTAGAGCAAGGGCAACGCGCCCATGAGCAAGGCGCCCATGCGGTGCAGGAACCGGCTCGCGGTTCCAGCATCCGCGATCACAAAGGGTCGCAGGTCCTGGAAGAACATGAACAGGCCGGTGAGTGCCAGCACCGCGAAGGTGAACGTATGCACCCAGTGGATCAGCCGTTGCTGGGTGCTAAAGACGCGGATCAAGCCGCCTTTGCGCAGCATGGTTATTCCTCCTCCCCGGTCTGCTCGACCGCGATCTTGCGCCGAGCGACCAGCCAGTTAAAGCCCAACGCCAGTGCGGTGCCGGCGATAGCCAGGCCGCCCAACGGTTGCACGATGTCTTGCCATAGGGTAGCCAGGAGCGGGAATTGCGGGTTGGCTGGCAAACCATATTTCTCCGGCGTGTTCGCCAGCACATAGATGCGCCCCAGGCCGCCCAGTTGCGTGTCACCGTATACCTGAGCGGCCGTATAGCCTTTGGCCTTTAGCGCTTCAACCCGGGAGCGGGCCTTGCTGACCATCTCCTCCCAGGGGCCCCAGTCCAGCGCCTTGGCCGGGCAGGTCTTGACGCAGGCCGGCAGCAGGCCGTTGGTGGTGCGGTCCTGGCAGAAGATGCACTTGGAGGACTTGGCCTCACCGGTGAGCAGGTTCTTGATGTCCGACTTGGGGATGCCGAAGGGGCAGAACTGGGTGCAATAGCCGCAACCGTTGCACAGGTCCCGCTCGAAAGTGACGATCCCCAGGGGGTGTTTCTTCAGGGCACGCGTGGGGCAGACCTTCACGCAGGCCGGGTCCCCGCAGTGCATACAGCCCTCTTTGAGGAACAGCCATTGGAAGCCCAGCGGGCCGCTGTCCGGCACCTCGACGAACTTGATGCGGGTCCAGGTTTGGGGCGAGAGGCTGGGCGGGTTCTCGTAGGAGCCGGTATTGACGGTTTGGGAGTGTTCCCAACCCTCCAGGTCATTCCATTGTTTGCAGGCCACCTGGCAACCCCGGCAGGCCATACACTTGCTGGAGTCTATGTACATCGCCATTCTGGTCATCGCTCACCCCCTATGCCTTCTCGATGTCCACCAGGAAGGCCTTGTACTCTGGGATCTGGGTATTGCCATCGCCCACGTGCGGGGTCAGGACGTTGGCGCTGTCCCCCCGGGCCAGGCCCCCCCAGCCAAAGTGCCAGACCATTCCCACCTGATGAACCGTTTTACCGTCCACCGTGAACGGCTTGAAGCGCGCCGTAACCAGGGCGACGGCCTCGATGGCCCCCCGGGCCGATTTGACCCGAATCTTGTCCCCATTGCGGATGCCCTTGGCCTGGGCCAGTTCCTGGCTCAGCTCCACGAACATGTTGGGCTGGGTTTCGGTGAGCCAGCCCAGCCAGCGGCTCATGCCGCCGGCCTGCCAGTGCTCGCACACGCGATATGTGGTGGCCACGATGGGGAACTGGCTGGCATCCCCCACATTGTCCCCGATGTCCTGGCCCCTGTTGGTGTCCCAGACCTTGACCACCGGGTTGAAGCGGACACCGGAGAGCAGGTTGCCGGGCAGCGGGCTTTCCAGCGGCTCGTAATGCTCCGGGAACGGCCCCTCGTTCATGGCGGCAAAGAGGCCGCCCTTGCCATCGGTGCGCATGATGAAGGGGTCTTTGCCCCCGGGGTCCGTGGGGGCTTTGGTGGCGACAAAGTCGGGCACGTCATAGCCCACCCACTTTTTCTGGGTCTCGTCCCACCAGATGAGCTTTTTGTCCTCGGACCAGGGCTGGCCAGCCGGGTCCGCCGAACAGCGGTTGTAGATGATGCGGCGGTTCAGCGGCCAGGCGAAGGCCCAATAGGGGTAGATGCCCAGGCCACCGGGGTCTTTTTGACCGCGGCGCTTGGTGGCCGGCATGGTGCGGCCGGTGCCATCATCGGCGGGGTAGTAGTAGCCGGCATAGATCCAGCACCCGCAGGCCGTGGAACCGTCGTCCTTGAGCAGGCCAAAGCTGTTGAGCAGGGCGCCTTTCTTGCCCACCACGTTGCCCTTGTCATCCGTCACATCGGCGGCATAGAAGCCGTTGATCTCTTTGGCGACGTTCTCCACGTTAAAGGGGTCGCCATAGTCCCAGGTGAGATGGACGATGGGATCAGCAAAGGGGCCGGGGTCGGCGGCATAGAGGGCCTGGAGCTTTTTGCCGATGAGGTAGATGATCTCGTCATCGGGTTTGGCCTCGCCGGGGGCCTGGGCCACTTTGGGTCGCCACTGGATGAGGCGGCCGGAGGTGACGATGCTGCCTTCCTTTTCCATGGCGTCGGCGGCCGGCAGGACAAAGACCTCGGTCTGGACGTCCGCCGGGTTGATGCCTGGCTCCTTCCAGATGCCCACGGTCTCGGTCTCAAAGAGCTCCTGGACCACCATCCATTTGAGCTTGCGCAGGGCCGCGCGTTCAAAGCGGGAGTTGGGGCCGCCCACGGCCGGGTTCTGGCCCAGGATCCACAAGCCCTCGATCTGGCCGGCATACATGGCCTCGAAGAGGGCGATCCAGTAGTGGTTGGCCGCGCTTTCCACCTTGGGCAGGTAGGCGTAGGCAAAGTCGTTGCCTTTGGTGGCATGATCTCCCCACCAGGCCTTGAGCAGGCTGGTGATGAACTTGGGGCCGTTGGCCCAGTAGCCGCCGGACCAGGGGCCGCCCGGGCTGGTTTTGCTCTCGATGTAGGTCTTCAGGTCTGGCTCTTTGGAAGTCGGCACGGCCATATAGGCCGGGACGATGTGCGCCAGGAGGGCCATATCGGTGGAGCCTTGCACGTTGCTCTCGCCGCGCAGGGCGTTGACGCCGCCGCCGGGCCGGCCGGTGTTGCCCAGCAAGAGCTGGATCATGGCTATGGCCCGCACGTTTTGGGAGCCGACGGTGTGCTGGGTCTGGCCCATGGCGTATAGGATGGTGCCGGTCTTGTCCGGCGCGCCGGACTGGGCATAGAGGTCCCAGACGGCCTTGAGCTTGTTCTGCGGGCAGCCGGTGATCCGCGACACCACCTCCAGCGTGTAGCGGGAGTACTGGCGGCGGAGCAGGCTAAAGACGCACTGGGGGTCCTTGAGCGTCTCGTCGCGCTTGGGCTTGCCGTCGGCATCCGTCTGGTAAGCCCAGGTGGTTCGGTCATACGTTTTCTTTTCGGCGTTAAAGCCGCTGAACAGGCCATCCAGGTCCGTGGCCGTCTTGAACTCCGGGTGGATCAGGTTGGCGGCGTTGGTATAGTGCACCACATAGTCCTTGTGGTACAGCTCGTTCTCCAGGATATAGTTGATCAAGCCGCCAAAGAAGGCGATGTCGGTCCCGGAGCGGATGGGGGCGTACAGGTCGGCCTGGGAGGCGCTGCGGGTAAAGCGCGGGTCCACCACGATCAGTTTGGCCCCGCGCTCGTCCTGGGCCTGGTGGATCCAGGCCATGGAGGCGGGATGGTTCTCCGCCGCGTTGGAACCGATGATGAGGATGTAATCGGCGTTCTTGAGGTCTACCCAGTGATTGGTCATGGCGCCGCGACCGAGTGAGGGGCCGAGACCGGCCACCGTCGCGGAGTGTCATATGCGCGCCTGATGTTCCAGGTAGACGATGCCCAGCGCGCGGCTGAGCTTGGAGGCCAGGTAGCACTCCTCGTTGTTGTTGGCCGCGCCGCCCAGGAAAGCCAGGCCGTTGGCGCGATTCACGGTGACGCCGGCCGCGTTGGTGGCCTCGAAGGTCTTATCCCGGGTGGCCTTGATGCGCTTGGCGACTTCGGTGATGATCCAGTCCCAGTCCTTCTCTTCGAACCTGTCACTGCCCGGCGCGCGGTACAGGGGTTTCCGCAGGCGCAGCGGGCTTTGCGACAGTTGACGCACGGAGATGGACTTGGGGTCCAACGCGCCCCGGTTGTTGATGTTCTCCGGGTCGCCCTCGGAATTGATGATGTGGCCGTCTGGCCCGGTGGCGATGAGCAGGCCACACCCGCAGGAGCAGTAGGGGCAGATGGTGGCCGCCTCGCTGATCTTCTTGTGCAGGGGGAAGGTCACGCCTTCGCCAGCAGCCAGAGCGGTGGGGCTGAGCGTCCAGTCCAGGAGCAAGCTGCCGGCACTCGCCCCGGAGAGCTTGAGAAAGTTCCTTCGGCTCAGTTTCATAGCGCTTCGCTCACCTCCTAGCTAGATAAGTTCTCAGTTCTCAGTCCATAGTCCTCAGTCTTTTCAGGGGGCGATCACCTCCTTCCACGTGCCGTTTGGTCGGTGCATCGAACGGAAAACAATTGGAAGACAGCGGGAGCGGTCGCTCCGCTGTGAACGGTCTAGAGGTCCATCGTGGCCGGGCGAGTCTGGCGCGGTCAGGGCGGGTTTCAGACACTCCAAGTGCCGGGCGACGGGCGCAGCCCATCCTACGCCTACTGAGGCTGGTCGCTTTCTGCTGGGCTGTCTTTTTTGTTCCGCGTTTCCCCCGCCTCTTCCAATCCCTGCACGGTGCGCCGGAACTCGCGGATGCCCTTGCCCAGGGCGCTGCCCAACTCTGGCAATTTGCCCACGCCAAAGATGATGACGACGATGAGTAGAATGAGGATCAGCTCGAATGGACCGATATTGAATGGCATGTGCGGTCTCCTCTTCAGTTGGTCGGCGTTTTCACGTCTGGCGCGCAGTATAGCACACCCGTCCCATACCTGTCAAGTATTGGTCCCGCCGCGCGCCCAGTACGCGAGCTGCCCCCCGCGCTCCCGGTAGCCCTGGCCTACCGCCGCCAGGTCCATGTCTGTCGTCAGGATATCCAGCACGGGCATACTGATCTGTTGCGCCCACTCACGATAATCCACCGTCTTGAGATAACCCCGGCACGACTCGCAGACGTACAGGCGATAGACGTTGTCCGCGCTGGGGTAGTAGCCCAATTGCGTGGGGGCATCCTCACCACAGAAGGGGCACACGACCCGGGAGAACGGCCACTGCGCCCAACAGCGTGGACACAGCAACACTCGCTCTCCACCAGGCGGGGTGAGCGCGGCAAACGAGGGGAGGCCGCCGCAGAGAGGACACCAACCCCGCCACCATTGGCGCAGGTCCACCCCCGGCGCATAGAGGAGGTCCTGCGCCTCGCGTTCCAGGAACGGACGCAAGGCCATCTGCATCACCAGCGAGAGCGTCCGGTCGGGCAGAGTCCCCCGGCGATAAAACTCTCCCACCAGTGCCAGTTGGGGAATGTCGGGGGGGATGGCCCAGTGGGGCCGGCGTTCGGCCACCAGGCCGGCCAGGCGGTCAAACGCCTGCCCGAACAGCGTCGGCTCGAGGCGCAGACGGTCCGCCGGCAGCAGAGGCACGCCGTTCGCGAAATCCGGGCCAGCCGGGATGGCCTCCCGGCGTGGAGGCAATTGGGCCGCGGTGTCCAACTGAACCTGGCGCACGGCGATGTGAAAATCCACCAATTCCGCCTGGGCCGGGTCGCAATCACAGGCTTGCAATTCCGTCAGGAAGGTATCACGATGTTCGATCAAAGGCTGCACTCCCTCGAAAATGGCCCCCTCCCCCGGCCCCTCCCCGACGCGGGGAGGGGGGCCTGCTCGCGGCGGGTATGTTACCCGCCGCGCCTGGGCGTATTTTCGTTCCACGGGGTGCGCCGGGGCGCGTGAGGGTCTCTCTC
>FWPV01005941.1_pt1 | contig 23913 bp, 19 predicted proteins | sample 2228371 | NCBI WGS metagenome assembly FWPV01 (sample SAMEA103939776, study PRJEB20133) | metagenome | reverse complement strand
AAACTGCAGGCAGCCAAAGTCGTCATCCACAACGACGGCAACTTCGAAAAGACGTGGGAGCAGGTGCAGGCGGCGTGGTCGAAGATCCCGCGCGTCGAGGAGCCTCTGCTGCGTCCGCCGGCTGCCGTCCGGCCGGGCCAACTGGTCGTCCGCCGCGGCCGGCCTCAGGACGCCGATGAGATCGCCCGCTTCATCACGCGCGTCACCCACGGCCGCAAGCGCATGACGCGCGACGACGTGATGGCCGCCTTCGGTGAGAAGGCGTATCTGCTCATCGAGCGCGACGGCAAGCTGGCCGGCGTGGCAGGCTGGCAGGTGGAGAACCTGGTCACCCGCATCGACGAACTGTACTTCGAGCCTGGCCTGCCGCTGGACGAGGCCATCCCCGTGCTGATGGAGACCGTCGAGACCGCCTCGGCCGAGCTGCAGAGCGAGGCCTCCCTGCTCTTCCTCGCGCCGTACCTGGCCCGCCACGTCGGCGCCTGGCGGGCCGTGGGCTACCGCCCGCAGACCATCCAGGGGCTGGGGGTGCGCGCCTGGCAGGAGGCCGCCATCGAGTCGATGCCGCGCGGTGCGTCGCTCTGGTTCAAGCGCCTGCGCGAGGACCGCGTCCTCCGCCCCCTGTGAACCGGCCCGCGTGAAGACGAGCGCCCGCCGGGCGGCGGGCGCTTCGCATCCCCAACCAAATCCCTCACCACCAGATGCGGAACGAGTCGCGCGTCTGCGCCTGCAGCTCACCAAAGACGACGAGGAATTCCAGCGTCACCACCCGGCCAGGGGGCTGACCTTCGTAGAGCAGGCTCAACTGACTGATGCCCCTCTCGTCCGTCTGCGGCATGACCACGGCGCGGTCGCCGTCGGGGAAGTGAGCCATGAGCAGCACGGCCGCTCCAGCCACCGGGTTGGCGTTCTGGTCCCGCACCACGATGAACACCTGCTGCGCGCCGCTGGGACCCAGGCAGGGGCTCCACACCGACGCCGTCGGACGCAGCTCGGTCACCGCGTAGGCGGCCGAGGCCTCGATCGAGGCGAATGCGGCCGCCACAAGGAGCAGCAGGACCCCCGCAAGATGACGCATGGCTCGCCGAATTATAGCCGAGGTCGACCCGGGCCTCACCAGCCGCAGGACAACCTGCGCGACCGACCTGGGAGCGCTAGGCGGGAGAGTGTTGAAGAAGCCCTCTCGTCCCTTCGCCATCTCACAGTTGGAACAGCAGATGGACAGAGCAGATGAACGCCGGAGCGCTCACACCGTCCGATCGTTCGCTCAGCGCTACCCTCTTTCGGACCCCCCACCCCTGGGCAGGAGATTGATCATGCGGTCGTGTTAGCCACGCCCAGGGGGAGGGGGAGCTGACATGGAGGGAGGCGGGACAGAGTCAGCAGGAGAATCCGCTCAGGACTCATTCCCCCTGACCCAGCCGCAGGCTGACGTAGGACTCGTAGCGCGCCGGATCGATCTTGCCTCGCTCCACCGCCTGCATCACGGCGCAGCCTGGCTCGTGGATGTGCGTGCAGTCGTTGAACTCGCACCTCCCCAGCCACGGACGCATCTCCGGAAAGCAGGCGTCCAACTCCTCCGGCAGCACGTCCCACAGGCCCATGGCTTTCAGCCCCGGAGTATCTGCGACATAGCCGCCGCCTTCGAGCGGGATCAGCTCCGGCACTACGGTCGTGTGCCGGCCCTTGCGCGTCCGGCGACGGACCTCGCGCGTGCGCAGGCCCAGCCCGGCTTGGACGGCGTTCAGCAGGCTGGACTTGCCCGCGCCGGACGGCCCGGCCAGCACCGACAGCCGCCCCAGCAGGACCTTCCGCAGGGCGGGCACCCCCCGTCCTGTCTTGGCCGAGACGTAGAAGACAGGGTAGCCGAGCCGCTCATACAGGCCGAAGATCTGGCGCGCCGCGCGCAGCCCGACGAGATCGATCTTGTTGGCACAGATGATGGCCGGCAGCTCCTGACGCTCCGCAGTCACGAGGAAGCGATCGAGCATGCGCAGGCGCGGCGCCGGGTCGGCGCAGGCGAAGACGAACACGGCCTGATCGGGGTTCGCCACAATGACCTGTTCGAAGAACCCCTGCGGCCGCGGGTCTCGCCTGGAAAGGGCCCTCTGGCGCGGCTCGATCGCTTCGATCATTCCGGTGTCCTGTCCGACCAGGCGCACGCTGACGCGGTCGCCCACCGCCGCCAGGTCCGCCTCCCGGCGCGGGCGCTTCAGCCGCCCCCGCAGTTGGCAGACGATCGGCCCGCGCTCGGTCTGCACCGTGAAGAAGCCGGATTGGGCGCGGGTGATCAAGCCCGGAAGCAGGCCTTCTTCCGCTGCCATTCGCCTCAGGGGGATGGGGTCGCGGCTGGTTCTGCCGCGCCTTCCGGGCCGGGGGATGGCGTGGGCGTGCGTGTCACGCCGATCTGTGACTCCCATGGGTAGAGCAGCCCCGGACGACCGTAGAAGTAGCTCTCGATGACGCGGCGGAAGATCGGCGCCGCCCACTCCGAGCCCTCTCCCTGATACTCGACCAGGACGACGACCGCGATGTCGGGCTTGTCCTGACGACCCTCGAAGGTGTAGCCGGCAAACCAGGCATGCGGGGTGGCGGTGCCGCTTTCGGCCGTACCGGTCTTTCCAGCGACGTCGATGTCGAGGCCGAGGAAGCGGCGCCGAGCGGTGCCGCGATCGGCGCGCACCACCTGGACCATGGCCTGCTGGATCGTCGCTAGGTTTTCCGGGCTGACGGGGAGAGTGCCCTGGGCCTCGGGCTGGAAGACGTGTGACGGCTCCCCGACAGCGGGCTGGATGCGCTGCACCAACTGCGGGCGGTAGAGCGTGCCGCCGTTCCCGACGGCGGCGACCAAGCGGGCCACCTGCACCGGCGTGACGTTGAGTGAAGCCTGTCCGATGGCGAGTTGGACCGCGTCCCCCGGCATCCAGTCCGCACCCTGGTTCTGACGCTTCCACTCGGGGTCCGGCACGATCCCTCCCCAGTCGCCGATCTCGATGCCGGTCGGCGAACCCAGGCCGAAGGCGCGCGCCATGTCGGGCAGGGCGGAGGTCAGGCCGCGGGCGTACAGGTCGAGGCCGATGTGCCAGAAGAAGGGGTTGCACGAGCGCTCCAGCGCCTGCACCAACGTGATCGTGCCGTGGGGCGGCAGGTCCTTCGCCACCGTCCAGTCGTAGTAGACCTCACCCGGCAGTTCGCGGAACTCGCCGCTGCAGGTGTAGGTCGAGTCGGGGGTGTAGAAGCCCGATTCGAGGGCGGCCGCCATGGTGATGATCTTGAACACCGAGCCCAGCGGGTAGCCGCCGTCGGTGGCGCGGTTGAGGGTGGGGCTGGAGGGGTTGTTGTAGATGTCGGGCAGCAGATACTGCCAATTGGGGTTGCGCGTGTCGTAGGCGTTGGGGTCGAAGCCGGGCGAGGAGGCCATGGCCAGCACCGCGCCCGTGTCGCGCTCCAGGACAACGATGGCGCCGTTGAAGCCGGCGATCGCCTGCTGCACATTGCGCTGGAGGTCGCGGTCGAGGTTGGTGTACACGGCCTGGGGCATGACGGGCTCGCGCGAGGCCAGGCTGCCGATGACCTGGCCCTCGGGGTTGAGCAGGTACAGGGTGCCCCCGGGCTGCCCGCGCAGCTGCTCTTCGAACGCCCACTCCAGGCCCTCGCGCCCGACGAACTCATCGCCCTCGTAGCCGCGCGCCAGGTACTCCTCCAGCTCCTCGCGCTGGATCTGGGAGACATAGCCCACCGTTTGCGGCGCCACCCCGCCGAAGGGATAGAAGCGAGTCGAGTAGACCTGCCATCCCACCCCACCGACCGCGGCCAGAGTCCCCTGGTACCGCTGGAACTCCTCCAGCGACACCTCCCCCAGCGGGATGTAGTAGTCGGTGTCGCGGAATGCCTCGTACAGGGCGCGGATCGCTTCCGAGCGCATGTCCAGCAGACGCGACAGGGCCGAGAGCATGCTGGCCTCGGCCTCCTCATCGCCGATCTGGTTGGGGACGATCCACAGCGCCACAGCCTCACCCTGCGCAGCCAGGGCGAGGCCGTTGCGGTCGTAGATGTTGGCGCGGGTGGGGGTGACGTAGTCGAGGTAGAGGCGGTTGCCGCCAGCGAGTTCCGGCAGGATGGCGGCTTCGGTCCAGGCCATTCGCCATGCGCCGTCCACCAAGGTGAGGTCCAGCGTGGTATCGCGGACGATGTCGCCGACGACGGCGGAGTGCAGGATGACGCGGTAGGCTACCTGCGCCGCCCGCGGGTTGATCAACGAGGAGACGATGTCGAAGTCGATCCCGGTGACGGCGGCACTGCGCTGCACGTCTTCATAGCGCTGACGGAACTGATCCAGGTCGAGGCTGTCCTGAGTGAGCGGGGTCAGCATGGCGTACATGTCTTCGTAGCGGCCCTGCTGCCATGCCTGGAGGAACTGGCGCACCGCGGCCTCGGGGGAGGGCGGCGAGACGCTGGTCACGCCGGGCGCTGGCAGTGTGGCCGTCGGCCCGGGGGTGCGCGAGCCCCCAAAGCTGCATCCGCCCAGCAGGAGAGCCACGGCCAGGGCAATGGCACGCTTCACGCGTCGCCTCCGAGGATCGATGGATAGAGTCGGCACGGATAGCCGGTGTGCTGGCGACAGGCCGCGGGAACGGGAACCGGCGTCCCCATCCCGAGCCGCCTCAGCGCGCGGGCCAGATGGCACAGGGGAAGGCCCATGACGTTGGCAAAGCAGCCGGTGAGCCTCTCCACCGCGACGGGAGAGAAGCCTCCATCCTGAATGCCGTAGCCGCCGGCCTTGTCGAACGGTCCCCCGCTGGCGATGTAGGCCTCGATCTCATGATCGCTGTAGGGGCGCATGGGAACCACGGTCTCGCACGCGTCCAGCACGCATTGGTCTCGCGCGCCGTCCAGCAGCGCCAAGCCGGTCAGGACGCGATGGCTTCGGTTGGCCAGCGAACTCAGCATCCGTCTGGCCTCGTCTGCGTCACTCGGCTTGCCCAAGATCTGCTCGCCGTCGAGCACGATCGTATCCGCGCCCAGGACCAGGCCCGAGGCCGCCGCGGCTGCGCCGCGCGCCTTGGCCGCGGCCAGACGCCGGACCATTCCCTCCGGGCTCTCGCCAGGCTGCGGCGTCTCGTCGGCTTCCCCGGGCTGCACCACCACATGCCAGCCGATCGCCTCCAGCAGCATGCGCCGCCGGGGCGAGGCCGAGGCCAACACGAGGCTGCCATCCGCACTCGGGTCCACCGTCGCTGTGCTCCGTGACCACAGCGGGGCCATTCTAACACACCGCCTCCCGTTCCAACCCAAGATGACCAGGGCCGGTGCGCATGTGTTAGAATCGTCGAGGCAAGTGGCGGTGAGGAGGCCGGTATGTTCTCCCCGTCCATCAGCTCATCTCTGTTCTTCCTGCTGATCGACGTCTTTTCCTTCCTGCTGTACCTCGTCCTGTTGGGGTACAGCCTGATCGCTCGCCTGCTGCGCGGCCGCCGCGCCGGCTGAGGCTCAAGGGAGCCCCTCGTCTTCGCCATTCCAAGGGATGCTGGCTTGGGGCGCCAGACTTCTCCGCCGCGGTTCGGGGCCTAGTGTGTCCCCGCGCCCGAATCTCGGCCGCGCGGCGCTCTGCCGTGCAGGTCTTGCGCGAGCGTCGTCGGGCCGGGAGGCGCGGGACCCTCAGCCGCTGCCGAGCATGTGCCTCAGCTCGCCGAGCACCTGATCGGTGCTCTCGAATCGCAAGCCGTGCAGTCCGACGGCGATGGCCCCTTCGACGTTCTCGGGGGCGTCGTCGATGAAGACCGCCTCCTGGGGGGCGATGCCGAGGCGGTCCAGCGCCAGCCGGTAGATGGGGGCATCGGGCTTGGCCATTCCTACCTCGGCCGAGATCAGCACCAGGTCGAACAGTTCGCCCAACCCCCACTCCCCATCGATCCAAGGGCGCACGTTTGGCCACGCGTTGGTGATCAGCCCGGTCTTGTGAGAGGCGCGCAGCAGTCGAATGAAGTCCAGCAGCCGCCCGTCGAGACGGTCCCCGGCGAAGAAGTCCCGGCTCAGGGCCTCGCGCTCGCTCTCCGGCAGCCCCACGGTCGTCAGGACCTCGCTCCAGATGTCTTCGACGCGGCCGCGTCCGAGGGTGGCGGCGCGGCTGGCCCTGCACTCGAAGACGAGGCGATCCAGCTCGCCGGGTGACAGGCCGAGGCGGGCTTCCCAACGCCGCCTGCCGCTCGCGTCCTCGGTGCGCAGCAGCACGCCGCCCAGGTCCCACAGGACAGCCTTGATGCTCATGGGATGTCTCGCTCCTGGAGGGCGCCGGCGGCCCGCAGGAAGTCTGCCAGCAGGCCGTAGGCGGTGGTCTCGGGGCCGGGGTTGTGCTCCACCAGCGTGAGGCCGGGCAGGACATCCAGTTCGAAGTGCACCGCGGACGAGGTGCCCGAGACATAGGCCAAGGGGTCCTCCGCTGGGATGCGTTCGGGGCCGACGCTGGCCGAGACGCCGTCGGCGGTGCGCTCGGCGCGGCAGATCAGCTTGATGGGCGTCCCTGCCGCGCGGGCGGCGCGAACGTCGTCGGCCTGCAGGCCCCGGATGCCCTCCCGCTTCACGTCAGCCGGTTTGAGGGGATGGTCCATCAGCACGCTCACCAGGGCGCACACCTTGACGGCGGCGTCCCAGCCGTCGATATCGGCGCTGGGGTCCGTCTCGGCAATGCCGAGGCGCTGCGCCTCGTCGAGCGCCTCGTCGAAGCTGCGGCCGGCCTCGACTTGGGTGAGGAGGTAGTTGGTGGTGGAGTTGAGGATGCCGCGGAAGCGCACGAGCCGCGCCGCGGGGAGGGTCTCGCGGAAGAGCGAGAACACCGGCGCGCCGTCCATCACGGTGGATTCGAAGAGGAAGCGGCGGCCGTGAGAGCGAGCCAAGTCCCGCAGCTCGCGGTAGGCATGAACGACGGGGCCCTTGTTGGCTGTGATGGCGTGCAGGCCGAGGCCGAGGGCGGTGCGGAGGTGATCGAGGGCAGGCTGACCGGTCTCGGGGTTGAGCGAAGTCATCTCGAAGAGGATGTCGGCGCGGGAGGTGTGAATCCAGTCTTCGATCCCGGCACAGCGCCGAAGCGAAGTCAGAGCGGTGCCGCCGGTCAGGAGCGCCTCGGGGTCGATGCCATGCGGTTGGGCGAGCCAGCCCAGGCGGCGGCTGGCAACGCCGGTGATGCGCCAGTCGAGATGGCAGCGGGTGCGCAGGTCGGCCGACTTGCTCTCGAGCAGCCTGGCGAGGGCCCGGCCGACGTGGCCGAAGCCGAGGAAGAGGAGGGAATAGGTACGCATGGTGGTTCCGCGGTTGGGGCTACTGGGGTGAGGGTAGTGCGGGGGGTTTCCCGTGTCAAGCGGTCACACGAGATGGAGCAGATGTCTGATTCGGCAAGGTTGCCCCCAAAGTATTGCCGAAGAAACGGAACTGTGCTAGTCTGAGAGCAGAGTCGGCTGGCCGGAGCCCCCCTTGGCGGCGATTGAGCCGATTGACCGCCAGATCGTGGACCTGCTGATGGAGGACGGGCGGATGTCGTGCGCCGAGATGGCGCGGCGCATCGGCCCGGTCTCCGAGCGTACGGTGCGCTACCGCCTGGAGCGCCTGATCCGACGGGGCGTGATCCAGGTGGTCGCCATCCCCAATCCGAAAGCCCTCGGGTATTCCGTCATTGCCGACGTCTTCCTCCAGGTGGATCCGGCGCGGATCATGGACGTGGCCCAGCGTCTGGCGGCGCTGGAGTTCGTCAGCTACGTGTCCTGTTCGCTGGGGGAGCAGGACGTCAGCGTCCAAGTCGTGGCGCGCGACAATGCCGAAGTCTACGCCCTGGTCACCGAAGTGATTGCCCACATCCCCGGTGTGCGCAAGACGACCACCCTGATCGTTCCCCGCGTCCTGAAGGACGTGTACCAGTGGCGGATTCCTGTGGGCCTTGCCGGGCCGAGCACGCGACCGGCGGAGATCGACGAGACGGCTTCGTCTCGGCGCTAGCGAATCGCTGCGGGGCGTAGCGCTCTGGCCGCCGCTGCGCGGGTGAGCGAGAGGCGACCGATCGACCCACTCTGATCCACAACCTCACCATCCAAGAAGGAGGAAGAACTCATGCAAGTCTCAAATGCAGGCCTCATCATTGCCGGAATCGTCGTGATCCTGATCGTGCGCTTGATCGTTGGGTACTGGGCTGCCAAGCGTGTGGAGACGACCGTCGATTACGTGGTTGCCGGTCGTCGGCTGCCGTGGTGGATGGCGGCGCCGTCGATCATGGCCACCTGGTTTGCCGCCGAGACGCTGATGGGCTCCAGCTCGCAGGCATACCAGTATGGGTTTGCTGGTGTGGTGTTCGACCCGTTTGGAGCAACGCTCTGTCTGATCATCGCCGGGATTCTGGTCGTCAAGGTGGCTCGCCGTGCGCAGTACCTGACGATCATGGACTTCTTCGAGCGCCGGTTCGGCAAGGCCATGTCGGTGATCGGCACGATCACCCAGATCATCACCTACTTCGGTTGGACGGCGGCGCAGATCGTCGCCGGAGGGGCCATCCTTCAGGCGCTGCTCGGCTGGCCGCTGGCGACCGGGATGATCTTGGTGGCCGCCGTGGTGACGATCTACACCCTCGCCGGCGGCCTGTGGGCAGACACCGCTCTGGACTTCATGCAGATGTTCCTCACCTGTGGCGGGCTGGTGCTGATCGTGGCCGGCATCCTGAACAGCATCGGCGGCCTGCGCGAGGCGATCGCCATGTCCGGCGCGCAGAACGTAGCCCATCCCCATCCCTTTGCCTTCTGGCCCACGCCGGAGGACGGATACTACGGCTACTTCGGCATCAACGGCTGGTTCTACTACATCGCCGCCTGGCTCTCGTTGGGCCTGGGCGCCATCCCGGCGCAGGACTACCTGCAACGCACCTGCGCGGCCAAGGACGAGCCGACGGCAGTCAAGTCTACCTTCGTCGCCGCCGCGCTCTACATCTCGTTCGGGGTGCTCTCCCCGCTCATCGGCGTCATCGCCTTCGGCGTGCTGGGGCCCGACCTCGAGGCGGCGCAGTCTGAGTTCGTCCTGATCAGCATGGCCGACCGCTTCCTCCCGCCCGTCCTGGTCGCCATCTTCGTGGCGGTGCTGGCGTCAGCGCTGATGAGCACCTCCGACAGCTCGATGCTGGCCGGCGCGACGATGTTCACCGAAAACCTGGTGAAGCCGTTCAAGCCCGACCTGTCGGATCGGAGCCAGCTCTTGCTGACACGCCTGGCGCTGGCCGTCAGCGGCATCCTCAGCCTGCTCATCGCCCTGTTTGCCTCCACGATCTACGAATTGGCCGTTCTCGCCAACAGCTCGATCTTGGTCGGCATGGCCGCGCCGTACCTCATCGGCATGTACTGGAAGAAGGCCAACCACTCGGGGGCGCTGGCCTCCTTCTTCGCAGGGGTCATCTCCTGGGTCGGCCTGGGCATCTACTACTACCACACCTACATCCTGCCGGTCGGCTACGGAGGGGACCCGGGCGATGCCATCTGGGATGCCTTCTTCGACACGACCATGGTGGCCGCCCTGCCAGCGTTCCTGCTTTCGGTGGCCGCCTTGATCATCGTCTCGCTCCTCACCCAGAAGTCGGACCCACCCAAGCCCCTGACCGACATCAACGGCCAGATCGTCGACATGACCAACCCGCTGGGCAACCCCTTCAGCAAGACGGGATGAGCGAAGGCCAGCGAGAGGCACCTGCGGCTGCCGCCATGGCGTGAGGAGGCTCGCATGAAAGTCCTACTGGTTGGAACCGGCGGAGTGGGCGAGGCCATTGCCGTCATCGCCCAGGACCTGCCGTGGATCGAGAAGATGGTGCTCACCGACATCAACACGCGCCGACTGCGCGAGGTCAAGGCGAAGCTGCGGCACCCGGAGAAGTTCCCCACCGCCCGCCTCGATGCCCGCCGCAAGGCCGACATCGTCGAAATGGCCCGCCGGCACAAGGTCGACCTGATCCTGAACGCCGTCGAGCCGCAGTTCAACGAGAAGATCTTCGACGCCGCCTACCAGTACGGCTGCACCTACATGGACATGGCCATGACTCTGTCCTCCCCCCATCCCGAGCGGCCCTACCAGGAATGCGGCGTCAAGCTGGGCGACTACCAATTCGCCCGCGCCGAGCGCTGGGAGAAGCGAGGCCAGCTCGCCCTGCTGGGCATGGGCGTCGAGCCGGGCATGGCCGACGTCTTCGCCAAGTACGCCGAGAAGCACCTCTTCGACGAGATCGACGAGGTCAACGTGCGCGACGGCGCCAACCTGGAGGTGCAGGGCTACGAGTTCGCCCCCAACTTCTCCATCTGGACCACCATCGAGGAGTGCCTCAACCCTCCGGTGATCTGGGAGAAGGACCGCGGCTGGTACACCACCGAGCCCTTCTCCGAGCCGGAGATCTTCCACTTCCCCGAGGGCATCGGCCCCTGCGAGTGCGTGAACGTGGAGCACGAGGAGGTGCTGCTCGTGCCGCGCTGGGTGAAGTGCAAGCGCGTCACCTTCAAGTACGGGCTGGGCGAGAAGTTCATCAACGTGCTGAAGACCATCAAGATGCTCGGCCTGGACAACAAGGATCCGATCAAGGTCGGCGAGGTGAAGGTCGCGCCGCGGGACGTCGTCGCCGCCTGCCTGCCCGACCCCGCCCATCTCGGCGACAAGATGACCGGCAAGACGTGCGCGGGCACGTGGGTGAAGGGAACCTATCAGGGCAGGCCGCGCCAGGTCTACCTGTATCAGGTGGCCGACAACGAGACCTGCATGCGCGAATACGGCGTGCAGGCCGTGGTCTGGCAGACCGCCGTCAACCCGGTCATCGCCATGGAGCTGCTCGACAAGGGAGTGTGGAAAGGCGTTGGGGTCCTCGGGCCCGAGGCCTTCGACCCCGACCCCTTCGTCACCCTCATGCCGAAGTACCGCTTCCCCTTCGGCATGATGGAGATGCAGTGAGAGAGGCCTGACGAATCGGTGAGGCCTGCCCGAGGGGCCCCCGCCGAACAGCCGGCGCCGCTCGCAAGCGGACGAGGAGGAAGACCATGCCTCAGGCACTCAACGAAGCGCTCGCCTACGCCGAGCGCTGGGTGGACCTGATCCACCAGCCCGATCTCCCCGAGACTGTGGCGAAGGAGATCATCGAAGAATCCAAGGTCAACTTCGCCGAGCACTTCAACCGCGGCTGGCTGGAATACCGCAAGTCCGTCACCGAAGCCGGGGACTGGGCAGCCACGGAGTGGAAGGGCAGCGGAGCGCTCTTCCGCGATGTGCTCGGCCGGGAGTACATCGACTGCCTGGGCGGCTACGGCCTGTTCGTCCACGGCTGGTCGCACCCAGACATCGTTGACACCGTCCGCGCCCAGCTCACCCTGCGCACGCCGATGCCTTCCCAGGAGTTGATCGACCCGCTGCGCGGCGTGCTGGCCCGGCTGATGGCCCTGATCACCCCGGGGGACATCAAGTACTCGTTCTTCTGCGCCAGCGGCACGGAGGCCGTGGAAGGGGCCATCAAGTTGGCCAAGATGTACACGCGCAAGAACGGCTTCATCGTCGCCGTCAAGGCCTTCCACGGCAAGACGATGGGCTCGCTGAGCATGATGGGCAAAGCCGACTACCGCCAGCCCCCCGGCGTCCTCTACGGCGGCCCGATCTACCACGTGCCCTTTGGCGATGCCGACGCCGTCGAGCGTCAGCTCGAGATCTGCAAGACGGTGGGCATCGACATCGCCGCCGTGCTGATGGAGCCGATCCAGGGGGAGGCGGGCGGCATCGTGCCGCCGGACGACTTCTGGCCCCGACTGCGCGAGGTGACCAAGCACTACGGCGTGCTCCTCATCGCCGACGAGGTGCAGACCGGGATGGGCCGCACCGGTAGGCTCTGGGGGGTCGAGCACTGGAACGTCGTGCCCGACATCCTGGCCAGCGCCAAGGCTCTCGGCGGAGGCGTGATGCCGGTCAGCGCCTTCTGCTCCACCGAGGAGATCTGGCAGGTGATGATGGAGCCCAACCCCTTCATCCACACCACCACCACCGGCGGCGGCGCCCTGGCGTGCAGCGCAGCCATCGCCGCCATCCGCGTCACCCTGCGGGACCGACTGTGGGAGCAGGCTGCGGCCAAGGGCGAGTACATGATCCCCAAGCTGCAGGTTCTGGCCGAGCGATTCCCACAGATCTTCAAGGGCATCACCGGACGCGGCCTGCTCATCGGAATGCACTTCCACCAACCCGAGATCGGCTACAGGGTCGCGGCAGGCTTGTTCAAGCGCGGCGTCCTGGTGGCCGGCACGCTGACCAGCGCCCACACCATCCGCATCGAGCCTCCGCTGGTCATCCCGTACGAGCTGCTCGACGCCGTACTCGACCGCCTCGAGGACACCCTCAAGGAGGTCCAGCGAGGGCTGTAGACGGGAAGACGAGACATGGCGCCCCGGCACTTCTTGGATACTCAAGACTTCACGAAGGCGGAGCTGCTTCAGATCATCGAGGGGACGCGCCGCCTGAAAGCCGCCGATCGGGAGGGCGTGGCCCTCAAGCTGCTGCCGGACGTCTCCCTGGGCATGATCTTCGAGGAACCGTCGACGCGCACGCGGGTGTCGTTCGAAGTGGCCATGACGGAGCTGGGCGGGCATGCCCTGTACCTCAAGCCGGGTGAGATCCACCTCGGCGTGCGCGAGTCGCTCGAGGACACGGCCCGCGTGCTCTCGCGCATGGTCGACGCCTTGATGGCCCGCACCCTCAAGCACGAGACCGTCCTCCGTCTGGCCCAGGCGGCGACGGTTCCGGTCATCAACGGCCTGACCGACTACAACCACCCGACGCAGGCGCTCTGCGACGTCCTGACGATGATGGAGCATGCCCCGCCCGGACGTCGGTTGGAGGACCTGCGGGTGACGTTCGTCGGCGACGCGACCAACGTCCTCAGTTCTCTGATGCACCTCTGCACCCGCCTGGGCATGCACTTCACCCACGCCGCGCCCAAGCGCTACCAGCCTCCGCCGGAATGGCTGGCCATCGCGCGGGCCAACTTGGCGGAGTCGGGCGGGAGCCTGCGAATCACGGAGGAGGTCGAGGCCGCCGTCGCCGATGCAGATTTCCTCTACACCGACTTGTGGTGGTGGGTCGGCCAGGAAGACGAAATCCCCGAACGGCGGAAGGCGTTCATGCCGCGCTACCAGGTCACGCTGGACCTGCTGCGCCGCGCGCCGCCGCACTGCAAGTTCATGCACTGCCTGCCGGCTTCGCGCGGCGTCGAGGTCACCGACGAGGTCATGGATTCGCCGCAGTCCATCATCTTCGACCAGGCGGAGAACCGCCTGCACACCGAGAAGGGCCTGTTGGTGTGGCTGCTCTACCCGCGCCTGGCGCGCCCCGCCGCCAGCGTGCGCGACGCGCATGCCCGACGGGTGGGCGAGTGGCTGGAGGAGATCGCTGGGCGCGGCTGAGGCATGAGGTGCGCCATGTCTGCCACGCTCGAGAGCGTACCGCGCGCTGATGGGTTCTGCATGCCGGGCGAGTTCGAGCCGCACGCGGGCTGCTGGATGCTGTGGCCCGAGCGCACAGACAACTGGCGCGAGGGGGCCCGCCCGGCACAGGCCGCCTATGCCGCCGTGGCCGCCGCCATCGCCCGCTTCGAACCGGTCACCGTCGGGGTCTCGGCGCGCCAGTTCCTGATCGCCAGGCACCGCCTCCCACCTGCCGTCCGCCTCGTCGAGCTGTCCTGCAACGACGCCTGGATGCGCGACTGCGGGCCCACGTTCGTCGTCAACGATCGCGGTGAGGTGCGCGGGGTGGACTGGGAGTTCAACGCCTGGGGCGGATTGGCCGGCGGCCTGTACTTCCCCTGGGATCAAGACAACCTGGTTGCCCGCAAGGTGCTCGACCTCGAACGGCTGGACCGCTACAAGGCGGACATGGTCCTCGAAGGGGGCAGCATCCACGTCGACGGTCAGGGCACCTTGCTGACGACGGAGGAATGCCTCCTCAATTCGAACCGCAACCCAAGCCTCAACCGTGCTCAGATCGAGCAGCGCCTGCAAGACTATCTCGGCGTCGAGACTGTGATCTGGCTGCCGCGCGGCGTCGTCCACGATGAGACCAGCGGCCACGTCGACAACCTGTGTGCGTTCCTGCGCCCAGGCGTCGTGGTGCTCACCTGGACCGATGACCCGGCGGACCCGCAGTACGAGGTGTCGCACGAGGCTTACGAGGTCCTGGCCTCTGCCCGCGACGCGCGCCGCCGCCCCTTCGAGGTGCACAAGCTGCATCAGCCGGAGCCCGTGCACATCCGTCCCGAAGAGGCCGAAGGAGTCGACCCGGTCGAGGGGACCCTGCCGCGCCGCGCCGGCGACCGGCTGGCGGCGTCCTACGTCAACTTCTACCTCGCCAACGGCGGGCTGATCCTGCCCGCCTTTGGCAGCCCGCGCGACGGCCAGGCGGCCGCCGCGCTGCAGACTTTGTGTCCGGACCGACAGGTCGTGCTCGTGCCGGCACGCGAGATCTTGCTGGGGGGAGGCGGCATTCACTGCATCACGTTGCAGCAGCCGCTGCCGCGCTGAGGCGCCGCGCCCAAGGAGGGGACTCGAACGAACACGCATCCGGTGCCCGCAACCGCTCGCTCATCCGGACGCTTGCTCGCCAAGGAGGGTTGATCCATGGAATTCGAAGCCTACGAATACGCAGGGCTGGTGATCGGCGGCATTGTGGTCTTCTTCCTCATCCGCCTGGCGATCGGCTACTGGGCGTCGCGCCGGGTCGAGACGACGGTCGACTACATCGTCGCCGGCCGGCGCCTACCCATCTGGCTGGCGGCCGCCTCGATCATGGCCACCTGGTTTGCCGCCGAGACGCTGATGGGCGCGAGCTCCACCGCCTACCAGTACGGGCTGCAGGGCGTGGTCTTCGATCCGTTTGGGGCCGCCTTGTGCCTGTTCATCTCGGCCTTCTTCTTCGTGCGCCTGATGCGCCGGGCGCGCTACTTGAGCATCATCACGTTCTTCGACAGCCGATACGGCAGGGGCATGGGGCTGCTGGGCTCGATCGTGCAGATCCTCACCTACTTCGCCTGGACGGGGGCCCAGATCGTCGCCGGCGGGAACATCGTCCACGCCCTGCTCGGCTGGCCGGTCTCCTTGGGAATGGCCCTGGTGGCCCTGATCGTCACCCTGTACACCGCCATGGGCGGCCTGTGGGCCGACACCACCCTCGACTTCATGCAGATGTTCCTCACCGCCGGCTGCATCACCCTGATCTTCATCGGCGTCCTGGGCGCCGTCGGCGGGCTCTCGGGCCTCACCACCGACGCCGGATCGCTCTACGTCTCGAACCCCCTCACCTTGCTGCCCATCCCCGGAGAGGGCTATCTGGGGTACGTCGGCGTGACAGGCATCTTCTACTGGTTGGCCGCCTGGATGGCCGTCGGCCTGGGCAGCGTCCCCGCCCAAGACCTGATGCAGCGCTCGATGTCGGCCAAGAACGAGTCCGTGGCGGTGTGGGGGACCTTCGCCGCCGGCGTCCTCTACCTCACCTTCGGTGTGATGTCCCCGCTGATCGGCATCGCCATGTTCAAGCTCAACCCGAACATCGCGCCCGAGCAGACGGAATTCCTGCTGGTGTCGGCGGCCTTCAACCACCTGCACCCCATCCTGGCTGCGGTCTTCATCGCCGCATTGGCCTCGGCCCTGATGAGCACCTCCGACAGCTCGGTCCTGGCCGGGGCCTCGGTCTTCACCCAGAACATCCTCCCCTTCTTCAAGAAGTCGATGACCGACAAGGACAACCTGCGCTGGACGCGCATCGCGGTGGTGGCCAGCGGCCTGATCAGTGTCACCATCGCGCTCCTCGCCGCCACCATCTACCGCCTGGCGATGGTCGCCTGGTCGCTGCTGTTGGTGGGCGTGTTCACGCCGTTCGCCTTCGGCATGTACTGGAAGAAGGCCAACCGGTCGGGAGCCATCGCCTCCTTCTTCGCCGGGTTCCTCTCCTGGCTGGCCCTCGTCATCGCGTACTACCCATCGACGCTGGAGGCCTGCGGCGGTGACGTCGACTGCGGCATGTGGGACGCCATCTACATCGCCTCCGCGCCCGCGTTCGCTCTCTCGGTCGTGGCCATGATCGTGGTCGCGCTGCTGACGCAGCGCCGCGACCCGCCGCGGCCGCTCACCGACGTCGACGGCAATCCGCTGCCCCTGGCAGACCGCCTCGGCTTCCTCCGCCTGCGCGATGCCTGGAGCATCGGCAAGCCAGAGCCCGTCCAAGGCGGCGACCCGACGAGGAACTAGCGCTCACGCCGGCAGGGGACCGCAGCCCAGGTTCCCCTGCCGGCACTCACGGAGTGTGTCCGGATCGCGTCCCGAGGCGCGCCAGCCAAGGGGCATGCACGCGAACCCCGCCGCCCTGGCATGGGCCGACGGGGTAAGGAGGAGGGCACAAGGTGACGCAGCACATAGTCCCCGGGCGGCTCAGCGCCGAGGAGATCATCCGCCTCACCCGCCAGCACGTCTTCTTCTCATGGTCGGTCCAGAAGGCGGTCGAGCCCATCCCCATCGTCGGCGGAGAGGGCATCTACTATTGGGATGCCAACGGCAGGCGCTACATGGATTTCTCCTCGCAGCTGATGAGCCTCAACATCGGCTACCAGCATCCCAAGGTGGTGGCCGCCATCCAGGAGCAGGCCGCCCGATTGTGCGCTGCGCACCCCAGCACCGCCCATGAGCCGAAGGCCCTCCTCGGCCAGCGCCTCGCCGAGATCGCCCCCGGCGACCTGAACAAGGTGTTCTTCACCCTGGGCGGGGCAGAAGCCAACGAGAACGCCATCAAGTTCGCCCGCCTCTACACCGGCCGCCACAAGATCATCGCCCGCTACATCTCGTACCACGGCGCCACCTACGGCGCCATCACCCTCAGCGGCGACTACCGCCGCCCACCGGTCGAGCCCGGCATCCCGGGCGTCATCCACGCCTTCGACCCCTACTGCTACCGCTGCACCTTCGGCTACACCCCGGACGTCTGCCACCGGGAGTGCATCACCCACATCGAACAGATCATCCAGTTTGAAGACCCCCACACCGTGGCCGCGGTCATCCTCGAAGGGGTGACCGGCTCCAACGGCATTCTCGTCCCGCCGGATGACTACTGGCCCAGGCTGCGCGAGATCACCCGCAAGTACGGCATCCTCCTCATCGCCGACGAGGTGATGAGCGGCTTCGGCCGCACCGGCGAGTGGTTCGCCGTCAACCACTGGGACGTGGTCCCCGACATCCTCACCACCGCCAAGGGCCTGACCTCCGGCTACCTGCCCCTCGGCGCCGTCCTCGTCTCCGACGCCATCGCCCGCCACTTCGACGACCGCACCCTCTACATGGGCCTCACCTACTACGGCCATCCGATGTCGTGCGCCGCTGCGCTGGCCACCCTGGAGGTCTACCGCGAAGAGAACTTGGTGGAGAACAGCCGCGCCCTGGGTGAGGTCCTGGCCGCCGAGCTGCAGCGCCTCCAGGCACGCCACGCCCTCATCGGCGACGTGCGCTCCATCGGCCTCTTCGCCTGCCTCGAGCTCGTCCGGGATCGCGCCAGCCGTCAACCTGCAGACGCGCACGTGATGGAGGCCATCAAGCGCCGTCTGCTCGAGGAGGGCCTGACCACCTTCGTCAACCGGAACTTGATCTTGGTCTGCCCGCCGCTGATCATCCAACGCGATGAGCTGCTCGCTGGCCTTGCCATCATCGACCGCGCCCTGGCGGCGAGCGCTTGATCGGGATGCCGCCGCGCCCGCTGGGAGAGACCCGCATGCCCGCCGAACGCTCGCTCACGGAAACCCGCAAGTACTTCGCCCGCGCCCGGCAGGTGATGCCCTGGGGCGTCAGCTCGAACTTCCGCTATTGGGGAGAGGATACGCCCGTCATCTCGCGCGCCCAGGGCGCCTACGTCTTCGACGCGGACGGCCATCGCTACATCGACTACCGCCTGGCCTTCGGCCCGATCATCCTGGGCCACGCCGACCCCCGCGTCAACCAGCGCGTCCACCAAGCCATCGACGGCGGCACCCTGTTCGCCCACACCAGCACACTCGAAGTCGAACTCGCCGAGCGCATCACGCGCATGTGCCCCGGAGTGGAGATGGTGCGCTTCGCCAACTCCGGCACCGAAGCCACCATGCACGCCCTGCGCATCGCCCGCGCCTACACCGGGCGCGCCAAGGTGATCAAGTTCGAAGGCACCTACCACGGCTTCCACGACTACCTGCTGTGGTCCACGGCCTACACCGCCTACGCCTCCCTCGGCTCCCGCCGCAGCCCCATCCCAGTGGCCAACTCCTCCGGCATCCCCTCGGGCCTGCGCGATCTCCTGTGCGTCCTGCCCTTCAACGACTTCGAGATGCTCGAGCGGACCGTGCGCGGCCGCTGGGGCGAGATCGCCGCCATCATCGTCGAGCCCATCGCCGCCAACATGACGAGCGTCCTGCCCGAGCCGGGATGGCTCGATCACATCCGCCATCTGTGCGACGAGTACGGCATCGTCATGATCGTCGACGAGGTCAAGACCGGATTCCGAATCGCCCGGGGCGGCGCCGCCGAGTACTTCGGCGTGCGCGGCGATCTGATGACCTATGCCAAGTCGCTCGCCAACGGCTATCCCCTGGCGGCCATCGGCGGCTCGCGCCAGGTGATGAGCGTCATCGAGCCGGGCCGCATGGCGCACTGCAGCAACACGCCCGGCGTCGCCGCGGCCCTGGCCACGCTCGAGGTCCTCGAGACCACCGATGCCTTGCAGACCATCGCCGCCCGCGGCCAGCGCCTGATGCAGGGGATTGACGACATCCTCACCGAAGCCGGCCTGGAGCATGCCCTGACCGGCCACCCGGCGATGTTCTCGTTCGTCCTCGGCCTGAGCCGGCCTCCGCGCGAGTACCGCGACCTCGAGCACCTCGACGTCGGCCTCTACGAGCGCATCCACGGCGCGGCCCGCCGCCGCGGCATCGAGTACGAGATGGACGCCAAAGAACCCTGGTTCCTGTGCCAGGCCCATTCCGAGGCCGACATCGACGAGACCCTGAACGTGCTGGCGGATGCCGTCCAAGAGGCTGTGCAGCGATGACCGACACCCAGGAACGCGTCCTCAACTACATCGATGGAGCCTGGCAGCCCTCGCAGGCGGCGGAGTCCCTGGAGGTGTTCAACCCGGCCACGGGCCAGGTCCTCGCCCGGGTGCCGCTCTCGCCGCCGGCCGAGGTGGATCAGGCCGCCGTCGCCGCCGCCCGGGCCTTCGCCGAATGGCGGCGCATGCCGGCCGTCGAGCGCGTCCAGTGTCTCTTCCGCCTCAAGGCACTCCTCGAAGAACACCTGGACGAGCTGTCGCGTCAGATCACCCTCGAATGCGGCAAGACCCTCGACGAGTCGCGCGCCGAACTCCGCCGCGCCATCGAGAACGTCGAGATCGCCTGCGGCATCCCGCTCCTGATGCAGGGCTACAACTCCGAAGACATCGCCCGCGGCATCGACGAGACGATGATCCGCCAGCCGGTGGGCGTGGCCGCCATCATCTGCCCCTTCAACTTCCCCGGCATGATCCCGTTCTGGTTCATGCCCTACGCCTTGGCCTGCGGCAACACCGTCCTCGTCAAGCCCTCCGAGAAGGTGCCGCTCACCATGCAGCGCATCGTCCGCCTGCTCGAGCAGGCCGGCTTCCCCAAGGGCGTGGTCAACCTGGTCAACGGCGCGCGCCAGACCGTGGATGCCATCCTGGACCACCCGTTGATTCGCGCCGTCAGCTTCGTCGGCTCCACCCCCGTGGCGCGCCACGTCTACGCTCGCGCCGCCGCCAGCGGCAAACGCGCCCAGTGCCAGGGAGGCGCCAAGAACGCGGTGGTCATCCTCCCCGACGCAGACCTCGAGAGTGCCACCGCCATCGTCGCCGACAGCGCGTTCGGTTGTGCCGGGCAGCGCTGCCTGGCGGTGTCTTTGGCCATCACCGTCGGCGCAGCGCGCCAGCCCTTCATCGAGGCCATCTGCGAGGCGGCTGCCTCCCGCGTCGTCGGCTGCGGGCTCGAGCCCGGTGTCCAGATGGGGCCGCTCATCACCGCCGAAAGCAAGGCGCGCGTGGAACGCCTCATCGGTCGCGGCCAGGACGAAGGCGCCAGCCTCCCCGTCGACGGCCGGGGCACGCGCATCCCGGGCTACGAAGAGGGCTTCTTCGTCCGGCCCACGGTGCTGGTTGATGTGCCGCCGGACGGGGAGGTGGGCCGCACCGAAATCTTCGGGCCGGTCCTCGGCTTGATGCACGTCGACAGCCTGGAGCAGGCCATCGATCTGATCAACCGGGGCACGTACGGCAATCAGGCCAGCCTGTTCACCGGCAGCGGCCGGGCGGCGCGCCAGTTTCGCTACGCCGTCGAGGCGGGGAATGTCGGCATCAACATCGGAGTCGCCGCGCCGATGGCCTTCTTCCCCTTCAGTGGATGGAAGGAGAGCTTCTTCGGCGATCTGCACGGCCAGGGCCTGGACGCCGTCGAGTTCTTCACGCAGAAGAAAGTGGTGATCGAACGCTGGCCGAAGGAATGGACGCGCAAGTTCTAGCATGCCGGGCCGCGTCCGCGGAGGTTGGAATGCATGAGCAGTTGCTGTCGCACCTATCGCCGGTGTGGAACCGCGCGTGGCCGTTGGTCGTCGACCACGGCGAGGGACCGTATCTGATCGACACGGGGGGCCGCAGGTACCTGGACTTCACGTGCGGGATCGGCGTCACCAACACCGGGCATGCCCATCCGCGCGTCGTCCGGGCGATCCAGGAACAGGCGGCCAAGCTGCTCCATGGGCAGGCCGCGCTGGTTGCCCACCAGCCCATGCTGCGCCTGGTGGAGGAGCTGCTGCCGCTCGTGCCCAGGCCGCTGGACATGTTCTTCTTCACCAACTCCGGCGCCGAGGTGGTCGAGGGCGCGGTGAAACTCGCCCGCCACGCCACCCAGCGGCCGAACGTCATCGTCTTCCAGGGCTCCTTCCACGGCCGCACCAACCTGACGATGGCGATGACCACGTCCAAGACGATCTACCGCGTGGGATACGCACCGCTGGCGAGCGGCGTGTTCGTCGCCCCGTACCCGTACGCCTACCACTACGGCTGGGATGAAGAGACAACGGTCCGCTTCTGCCTGCGCGAACTGAAACTGATCCTCAAGTCCCAGACCGCGCCCGAGGAGACCGCCGCCATCGTCATCGAGCCGGTGCTGGGAGAAGGGGGCTACGTCCCGGCGCCCGATGCCTTCCTGCAAGGACTGCGCGAGGTCTGTGACCATTACGGCATCCTGCTCGTGGCCGACGAGGTGCAGGCGGGGTTCGGGCGCACGGGCCGCTGGTTCTCCATCGAGTACAGCGGGGTCGTGCCCGATGTGCTGCTGATGGCCAAGGGGATCGCCTCCGGCATGCCGCTGGCTGGATTGGCCTCGCGCCGGGATCTGATGGAGAAATGGATTCCTGGGTCTCATGGCGGCACGTACGGTGGCAACGCCGTCGCCTGCGCCGCGGCCGTGGCGACCATCCAGGTCATGCGGGACGAGAAGCTGGTCGAGAACGCCGTGGCGATGGGCGAAGTCCTGAGGCACGGTCTGCGCGAGCTGCAGAAACAACACCCAGAGATCGGTGACGTGAGGGGACGAGGCCTGATGGTTGCCTGCGAATTCACCGATCCCCAGGGCGAGCCGTGGACGGAGCGTGCCAAGGCCGTGATCAAGGCCGCCTACGAACAGGGCCTCTTGCTGCTCACCTGCGGTCCGTACGAGAATGTCATCCGCTGGATTCCTCCTCTGGTGGTGAATGCCAGCCAGATCGAGGAGGGCCTGGAGAAGTTCGAGCGAGCGCTCACTGCAAGCCAAGAGGGAGGTCGTTATGGCCGCTGAGTTCGTCCGCCGCATCCTGCACGTGGATCTCACCGAAGGCCGCCTCGAGGTGGAGACCCCGCCCGAAGCGTTCTACCGCACGTATTTCGGCGGCTCCGCCATGGGGCTGTACTACATTCTGAAGACCACCCGGCCCGGCGTCGAGGCTTTCTCTCCCGAGAACGTCATGACCATGATGGTCAGCGTCCTGACCGGCGCACCGATCTCCGGGCAGAGCCGCCTGTGCGTCAACGCCCGCTCGCCTCTCGTCGATGGCATTGGCGATTCGCAGGCCGGCGGTTTCTTCCCGGCTGAGATGCGCTTCGCCGGCTTCGACGGGCTGGTCATTCGCGGCCGGTCGGCGAAGCCGGTCTACCTGTGGCTCCACGACGGGCAGGCCGAGCTGCGCCCAGCCGAACATCTGTGGGGCAAGACGACCTCACAGGTCGACGACATGCTGAAGGCGGAGCTCGGCGACGACAAGATTGAGATCGCCCAGTGCGGCCCGGCCGGCGAGCGGCTCGTGCGCCTGGCCTCCATCATCAACATGGGGAACCGCGCCAACGGCCGCACCGGCATGGGCGCCGTCATGGCGTCCAAGAACCTCAAGGCCGTCGCCGTGCGCGGCACGAGCAAGCGCCTGCCTTGGCACGACCCGAAGAAGCTCAACGAATTGGCCAAGTGGGGCGCGGCCGAGGTGGAGGCCAACGCCGACGTCCTCGGCCTGCAGAAGTACGGCACGGCCAGCGTCGTGGTCTTCCAGAACAGCATCGGCAGCCTCCCTACCTTCAACTACAACGCCGGCCAGTTCGACGGCTTCGAAGCCATCTCCGGGGAACGCATGGCGGACACCATCCTCAAGGACAACGACACCTGCTACGCGTGCACGGTGCGCTGCAAGCGCGTCGTGGAGACCGAGTTCCGCGGCCGGCCGGTGGAACGCCGCTTCGGCGGACCCGAATACGAGACGATCTCCACCTTCGGCTCGTACTGCGGCGTCGATGACCTGTCGGCCATCTCCCTGGCGAACAAGCTGTGCGACGACTACGGCCTCGACACCATCGGCACCGGTGCGACCATCGCCTGGGCCATGGAGTGCTACGAGAAAGGCCTGCTGACCGAGCAGGAGATCGGTTTCCCGGCTCCCTTTGGCGACGCCGAGGCCATGGTGCGCCTCACGGAAAGCATCGCCCTGCGCCAGGGCATCGGCGACATCCTGGCCGAGGGCTCGCGCCGCGCCGCCGATCGCCTCGGCCGCGGTCATGAGCTGCTCATCACCGTCAAGGGCGCCGAGGCGCCCGCCCACATGCCGCAGGCCAAGCGCTCCCTGGCGCTGATCTACGCCGTCAACCCCTTCGGCGCCGATCACCAATCCTCCGAACACGACCCCATGATCGAGGACGGCGCCGCCGACCTCTACATGAACCGCCTGGCCAGGATGGGCTTCGACCACACCCTGCCCCAGTATTCCCTCGGCCCCGAAAAGGTCCGCTTTGCCCTCAAGAGCCAGCACTTCTACTCGTTCCTCGACACCGCCGCGCTGTGCCAGTTCGTCTGGGGACCCGCCTGGACTCTCTACGGCCCCGACGAGACGGTGGAGCTCGTGCGCGCCGCCACCGGCTGGGAGGACTTCACTCTGGAAGAACTCCTCGAGATCGGCGAGCGGCGGCTCAACCTGCTGCGCGCCTTCAACGCCCGCGAAGGGATCGACGCCCGCGCCGACCGGCTGCCCCAGAAGTTCTTCCAGCCCCTCAGCGGCACCGGCCCCACCGCCGGCATCGCCCTCAACGAGCAGGAATGCGAGAACGCCAGGCAGGAGTACTACCGCCTCGCCGGCTGGGATGCGTCCAGCGGAAACCCGACGCGCGAAACCCTCACCCGCCTCGGCCTGGACTGGCTGGCCTAGCGCCAACAGGAGCCCGACCATGGAACACCGACTGTTCATCGACGGCCAGTGGGTGAGCGGCGGGCCGCCGCTCGACGTGAGAAACAAGTACACCGGCGAGGTCTTCGCCACGCTGCCGCAGGCGCGGCGCGAGGAGGTCGAGGCG
>FWPV01005939.1_pt1 | contig 23928 bp, 9 predicted proteins | sample 2228371 | NCBI WGS metagenome assembly FWPV01 (sample SAMEA103939776, study PRJEB20133) | metagenome | reverse complement strand
TTTTTCATAAAAACATTTTTCTGGTTTGCCACTTTTCTCGTTCTCCTCCCTTGGTTTAACCTTTCTTTCGCTAAAACCCAATTTTCCCCCCGTTTCAGGCTAAATTTCGTCGGTATTGCCTCAAGGAGGAGGAATGAGAAAATGCTTCCCTTATAATAATTATTATAAAAATCAGCGAAGACTTCGCCTCTGTGTTTTTTTCTTTTTCTTTCTAAATTGTTTTCCTTTTCGTTCGCTCTGGCCAGAAGAGGTGGCAACCTCCCGGGCTCTAACTCTTGAAACCTGCCTGAATATTGCCCTGCAAAATAACCCGCAACTCCTGTCTTTTCGGCGGCAGTATGAAGCTTCATTAGCCAGAGTTAATATAGCTAAAGCTATTCCCCAGCCCAGCCTGGGCTTTGACCTCGACCTACTCCCTGGTCCCTTTTCTTTCCGACGGTCAGAAGAGACTTACGTGGGCATAAATCAAACAATTGAATTTCCTGGCCGGAGGAAATTGAGGACCAGAATTGCTTCTCTGGAAGCGGAAGAATTGGGGGCGGATATAGAAAATTTTCAACTGGACCTGATCTTTCTGGTGAAGGAGGCTTTTTATCGTTTACTATTAGTCGAAGAAGAACTGAAATATGCGCGGCAAAACCTGGAGCTTTCCCAACAATTTTTAGACATAACTGAAATCAAGTTTTCTGCTGGCGAAGTCTCCCAATCGGAAGTTCTGAGGGCTAAAGTGGAGGTAGCGCGGGCCACTAACCGATTTAAGGAAGCGGAAACGGAGAAAGCTCTGGCGAAAGCAAGGCTAAACACCTTGCTCGGGCAGAAAAGCGATAACATTTTAGAAATTCAAGGAGAGCTTAGGCATCCCTTCCTTCATCTGACCCTGGCCGAAGCTCGGGAAAAGGCTCTGCGTCAGAGGCCAGAAATGAGAAAAATCGAGTTTTCTCTGGCCAGAATCCAGGCCCAAAAACAACAAGCCTGGCTTGGATATTTGCCTGATTTTTCCGTTGGCTTATCTCAGCACCGGTTAGAAAGCGCTAAATATTGGGACTTTACTTTATCTTTTACGCTACCGCTCTTTTTTTGGCAGCCACGCCGTGGCGAGGTAGCGGAAGCGGAAGCCATCGAGAAATCTTTAAACCAGGAAAAAGCATACTGGTTGGGCGCTATTTATTTTGAGGTAGAAGAAGCCTACCTCCAGGCCAAGCTGGCTGAAGAACAAATCCGCCTGTTTGAAGACAGCCTTCTTTCCCAGGCGCAGCAGGTTTACGAAATGTTTTCTTATCGCTATCAAGAAGGCGAGATCAGTGGCCTGGAATTAATCGAGGCTCGACGCACCTGGATAGATTCAAGGAGAGAGTACGCTCAGACTCTTTTCCGTCACGCCACTTCCTTGGCCGCCTTAGAGAGAGCCTTGGGAGTAGCAAGCGGGGGTGGCCGATGAAAAATAGGTTAAATTTTTGGAAACCTCTGGTTATTTTCGTTGTTTGTGTAAACCTCATTTTACTTCTTGCCTGCCAGAAAAAGGAGCTTCCCGAGTCAACTCCAACTGATAGACCAGGTTGGCGAGCAAGCAGGCCTCAAGGAGAAGAAGGAAGAGGCCAGGGGCAAGGAGTAATGAGAAAGAAGCAAGGCTGGCGCTGGCAGGAACAGAGGGTTCACCTCACTGACAAGGAAAGGGAGACGGTTGAAGTAAGGACTGTTCCGGTTGAGCGCCAAAGAATCAGGCCCTATCTTTCGGCGGTAGGCAAGGTTTTAGCTCCCTATACCAAAACGAGCTTAATCAGCTACGCCTTTCCTGCCCGGGTAGTGCGTCTTCATCGTCAAACGGGAGAATGGGTTAAGGAAAAAGAAGCTTTAATCACGCTTCAGAGTGAAGAAGTAGGCCGGGCTAAGGCTGATTTTTTCAAAGCCACGGCTGACCTGGAATTGGCTAAAAGGAATTATGAGCGGCAGAAAAAGCTTTTTGAGCGCGGGGCAGGAGCACAGAAGGACCTGTTGCTCGCCGAGGCTGAATTTAAAGTGGCGGAAGCGAACCTGGCGGCCACAGAGAAAAAGCTTCATGTCCTCGGCTTTAGCGAAGAGGAAGTTAGACTTATTGCCGAGACGCATCAGATAAACCCCGTAATTACTCTTTATTCGCCTATAAGCGGCAAGATTGTCGGAATAAAGGTAGTGCCAGGCGAGATGGTTGACCAGAACAAAGAAATTATGACTATTCTCGACCCGACTGTTCTCTGGGTGGACGCCGATATTTTCGAAAAGGATATGGCCAAAATTAGAATCGGCCAGGAAGTGGAGATTAGCGTCCAAGCTTATCCCGAAAAAATTTTTTCCGGCCGGGTTTCATACATAGGAGATGTTCTCAAAGAAGAAACGCGAACAGTAACGGTGCGCACAGAGGTGATAAATAAAGGGCTTTATCTCAAACCTGGTATGTTTGCCACCGCCAAAATATATCTTCATGAAGAGCAGGCGGTGTTGGTGGTGCCGGAAGAGGCTGTGCTCGATGACCAGGGAAATAAATTTGTCTTTGTCCGACAGGATAATAGTTTTCTACCGAGGAAAGTAACCTTAGGCGCCAAGCAAAATGGTCTTTATGAAATTTTAGACGGACTTAATGAGGGAGAGGAAGTGGTTACCGAGGGGAGCTATGCGCTTAAGAGTAAGCTTGGGCGAGGTTTTCTGAAAGAGGCTGGCCTCCATTGATCATGATTCCAGGCTGGAGGGGGAGCGATGATTGACCGCTTAATCATAAATGCGCTCAGGCGTCGTCTTTTAACCATTTTTTTTATTCTTCTTCTTTCTATCTTGGGCCTTCTGGCTTATTTCCGCCTGCCCAAAGATATTTATCCTGACCTTAATGCTCCTTTGGTCAATATCATTACCGAGAATCCAGGTATGTCCTCGGAAGATGTGGAAAGACTTATCTCTTTCCCCTTAGAGAGCCTCATGGTCGGCGCGCCGGGCATAACCAGAGTCCGTTCCGAATCTACGACAGGGAGTTCATTGGTCACCGTCGAGTTTGACTGGGGAACAGATATTTACCGGGCCCGGCAAATTGTTTCCAGTAAACTTGAGCTGGTGGCTGGGAGGTTGCCGCTGGGAACGAGTTTTCCAATTCTCGGGCCGGTAAGCTCAAGGATGGGTGAAATATTCGAGTTCGTGGTGGTGGGCGATGACGTGGACCCGATGGAGCTACGCTCCGTGGCTGACTGGCTCATCCGGTATCGTCTGCAGGGAGTGCCGGGGGTAGCTTTTGTCATGAACTTAGGTGGATACGTGAAACAGTATCAGGTACTCCTGCGGCCGGAAATGCTCCGTAACTATAAATTAACCATTGAGGAAGTAAAGAGAGCCATCGAACAGGGCAACCGCAATTTCTCGGGAGGTATTCTCTCGCACGGCGCGGAAGAAGTTCTCATCAAAGGAGAGGGGAGAGTTTCGAGCCTTGAAGACATAGAAAAAACGGTGATTACTTCCCGGAATAATGTGCCCATCTTTATCCAGGATGTGGCAGACGTCAAAATTGGAAGCAAATTCCGGCGCGAGGCGGCGGGGCATAATGGTCAGGAAGCAGTTTATGTTACTGTCCAGAAACAATATGGCGGTGACACTCTCAGCACCATTAAAAATATAAAAAATGCCTTGAACCAAATAAGTCGAGATTTGCCTGCAGGCATAAGCCTCAAGCCTATTTATGACCAGTCAGTCTTGATTCTCAAATCCATCAACCACCTGGAGGTTTCCATCATCGAGGGCGCTATTCTAATTATTTTCGTGATGATTATTTTTATGGGAGACCTGCGCAGTGCCCTTCTTGCCTCGCTGACCATTCCCTTTTCTATTCTTATAGCAATTATCGCCATGGACCTTTTTCACGTGAAGTTAACGGTGATGTCCATCGGCGGGTTAGCCATTGGCATCGGGAAAATGGCCAATGGCTCGATTATTATGGTAGAGAATATTGTCCGCTTGCTTGGGGAGCGGCGGGATCCGGCCGCCTCTCACAAGATAATTGCTGAAGCTGCTATGGAAGTGGGCCGATATCTTTTTTCCGCCAGCTTGATTATCATTCTCGTTTTTCTTCCGCTTCTTACTCTAACCGGATTAGAAGGCGCCATGTTTCGGCCGACAGCTTTTGCTGTGGCGGCTTCTCTCTTTGGCGCGATGCTCCTCAACCTGACTCTTCAGCCTGTGCTGGCCACCTACTTTATCCGAGGAAACCAGAAGAAAAGGTGGCATTGGTCAGTTACTGAGTTTCTTCAGGAAAAATACGGGCTTGTCCTGAGAGAAGTCCTCAGGAAGAAGAAATTACTTCTGCTTATCTTTGGTCTCTTAATCCTGGCTGGTGGTTTAAGCTATCGTTTTTTGGGCAAGGAGTTTGTCCCTCCTCTGGATGAGGGGTCGATTATTGTGTCTACGGTTATGTTGCCGGAGACTTCCCTGGAGGAATCGGTCAGAATGGGCCAGAAATTAGAGAAGATGTTCCTTGCATTTCCTGAAGTGATTTCTGTCTCTCGGACCACGGGAACAGCCGAGGCCTCGGAGCACATTCATCCTGTGAATCATAGTCATTTTTTGCTCGAGCTTGTGCCCAAAGAAAAAAGAAAGAGGGGGTTTAAAGAGTTGACGGAGGCCATGCGCCAAGAATTGGATAAATTCCCCGGCGTGGCTTACATTTTTGAACAGCCAATATCTAATAAGCTGGCAGAAATGCTAACCGGCATAGAGGGACAATTGGCCGTGAAGCTTTTTGGGTATGACCTGAAGGTCTTGAATGAAAAAATTGAAGAGGTCAGGGAGGTGTTGGCGGATATACGCGGCGCGGCTGATTTAAAAGTAGAACAGACGGCGGGCATCCCTTATTTGATTATCCAACCTGACCGAAAAAAATTAGCCAGGTTTGGCATCTCCATGGCTCAAGTTGCGGAGGTCGTTGAAACTACTTTTAACGGCCTAGAAGTAACCGACGTTTATGAGCCGGACCGGGTGACTTCGATTCTGCTCCGTCTTCCGGAAGAGTACCGAAGCGACGAGGAGGCGGTAAAAAACCTGCTCATTGATGCGCCCAGTGGGGAAAAAATTCCTTTGGGCTCTTTGGCGGAGATAAGAAGAAGTGAAGGCCCTCAGACCATTTTTCGCGAGAATATGATGCGGCGGAAAATAATTTCTTGCAACGTAGTTAAGAGGGATATAGGCAGTTTCGTAGAGGAAGCGAGGAAAAAAATCGCGGAAAAGGTAAGTCTCCCGCCGGGTTATTTTGTAACTTTTGGTGGTCAGTACGAGAGCCAGCAGCACGCTATGAAGCATCTCTCTTTAGTGATGGCGGTCGTTATTCTTATTATATTTGTCATTTTGTTTTCTTCGTTTGGTTCGCTCTGGCAAGCCTGGCTGATAATCCTGAATATCCCTTCTGCTCTGATGGGTGGGATTTTCGGGTTGCTTTTAGCTGGTCAATCGCTGAATGTGTCCTCGACTATCGGGCTGATTGCTCTCTTTGGTATTTGTACCCAGAATGATATTATCCTAGTGGCTAAAATCAACGAGCTCAGGCAAAAAGGGTTGGCTTTGCGGGAAGCAATCATTCAGGGAGCCCTGATCAAATTCCGGCCTATTTTCATTACCGATGTCGTCATGATGGTCGGTGTCTTGCCGTTGGCTTTGGTGAAAACGACTGGCTCCGAGCTTCATCAACCGCTGGCTGTAGTTTATATCGGTGGGTTCTTTTTTGCTATCCTCTTGCGGTTGTTAATTGTTCCCGTGCTTTACGAAACCTTGGCCAAAATAGCTCGCCAACCCAGCTCAGGATGAGAAAAAGTTTACCAGCACCATAAAAACGATTTAAATGGCCAGGGATTAAATTATTGAATTTTTTTGGTGGCCTTTTCTGGGTTTGGTTTAATTATTTAAGCTTTTCCTTAGTCAAGTAGGTGGAGGGTATAACGAATTAATCTTTAACGCTGGACAAATGATAATGGCCTTTCTTTGCTCGAAGGATAGGCTTTAGTTCATGGAAGGCGCGATTTAAAATTTTATTTCCAGCGGCTGGCCGGAGAAAGAAACGACCTGGCTTTTTCTTTCCGGCACCAACACGATTTCCAGGAGATAAGGCTCGACAATTTTAATCCCTGACCTGGGGTCGAGTTCCACCCGGAAAATGCGTTCTTTGTCCTTCCAGGAAAAATTAATCCACCAGGCCTTGCCCTGCTCGTAGGCAAGGCTTTGGCCGTCATCTCCATAAAGGCTGAATTGGCCGTCAGCTCCTGAGTAAACGCGAATAGTGAGGGAATTCTGTCCTGGCTGTTCGGTGTATTGAATAATGGGCCCAAAAGGAATTATGGCGCCGGCGCGAACATAAAGAGGCATGGTGGCCATATCTACATATCGAATGATTTCCTGGCGGCCCATAACGGCGGTGTTAGACCAAAAATCGTACCAGCGGCCTTCGGGTAAATACACGCGGCGCTTGGTAGCTCCTTTCTCCACTACGGGCGCGACCAGAATGTCCCGGCCCCAGAGATATTCATCCTCGCAAGCAATAGCCCGGGGGTCTTCTGGATAATGAAGCCATAGCGCTCTTATAAAAGGCAAGCCCGTATCATAAGCTTCGCGCGCCAAAGCATAATTATAGGGGAGAAGCTGGTAGCGCAGGTTCAAGTATTGCCGGCAAATGGGCTCTACTTCTGGGTTCCGAAACTCGCTTGCCTCAGGAAGCCCGGTGCCTCTCATGTCGAGGTTAAGCTCGGGCGGCCCGGCCTCGCCCATGTTCCAACCCCAGGGGAGCCGAAGATGCCAGACCCGGCCGTGCGAGCGAAAAATCGGCGCAAAAGTCATAAATTGAAACCAGCGAAGATAAAGCTCGCCCGTCAATTCCCTGGTGGCCCAGAAACCGCCGATATCTGTGCCCCAATAGGGAGTGGCACTCAACGAGAAATTGATCCCGATACCCACATGGGCCGTGAGAGTAGCCCAAGTGGAAAAGACATCCCCTGACCAAACCCAGCCGCCATAACGTTGCATTCCGGCGTAGCCAGTCCGATGCAGACTGAATGGCCTGACTTGAGGTCGCTCAGAAAGAGGCCCGGCATAATAAATAAAATGACGGGTCAGCCGAGAATCAATCGGCAGTTCATCGCCATCATCCGGCCACCAGCCGTCAACGCCAAGGCGAAAGACAGGGATGTGCCGGGCCCAATAGTCGGCCACATGATCTTCCCCGCGCTTCTCCTCCGGCCGGGCAGGGAAACTGCCATGGAGGGTACGAGGGGCGTTATTTTTATGCAGGATGACCTTGAAATTTAGCTCATGGAGTCGCTGTATTATCTTCTCGGGCTCGGGGAAAGTCTTAGGGTTAAAATCCAGCGAACCATGACCTAAATTCCAGCCCGCGGGACAATATCCAGTCCCAAGATAAATGAGACCGTCACAGGGTAGCTCCTTTTTCCGAAAATTTTCCGCTACACTTAAAACTTCTTCTGGACCGGCCAGGGTGCGATGGCTTTGCAAGTAACCCAGCGCCCACCGGGGCGGCATAACCGGCCTTCCTGTAATTTTAATATACTCTCCTAAGATGGCTGGCGGTGATTGATGGATGATGAGAAACAGGTCGAGCGGCAAAGGCCTTTCTTTTTCTTCCCGCGGGTTTGTTCTTGCTTCTAACCGGGCTGGTTCCTGGCGCAGGTCAAAGGCTACCTGGTAAGGTCGGTGAACAAAGATGGCCCAGCCCTCGGCGCTGAGAAGGAAAGGAATAGGCACACGGGAACCAAAAATCTGGTATTCACCCGAGCGATGGCCGTTATTCATAAAATCATAGCTCCCGCGGCGGTCAAACTTCTGCCCTCCGCCCCCCAACCCATAAAGAGGCTTATCTCCCAAGCGGAAAGAAATCGTGCCTTTATCTGGGTCAAAGATAAACTTTTGTTCCGCCTGGCCAGTGGGCGAGAGTATCTCGAGGGTCAGTGGTCCTGGCTGAATAATTATTTTTCGTCCTTTAAAATCGACTATCTTTTTTTCGGGGAGAGTGGATGTCTGCAAGACTGGTGCTGGCCAGTCTTTCCTATCCAAAACAAGTGAACGGTTAAGAGAAAAAAGGGTGGTCGAAACATTTTGACTCTTCGCTGCCGCCGCCGAGCCTGTCTCTTTTCTGGTTGAGGTTGCCGCCGGCAGCAAAGAAATTCTCAAAGTCGAATCGCTGATAATTGATAGGGCTAATTCCGCCTCTTCACCAGCAAATTTTATCGTCGGCGAGGCTTTTGTCTGGTCCTGGAAGGAGTTGGTCAAAGTGGCGTGGAGGGAAGAAAAAAAGAAAAAGGCCAGAAAGATAAATAATAGCCCCAAGACCAGGTTTATGATTTTTATTTTTCTCTTTAGCAGATAACTCATTTGAACTCCTTTCTTGTACTGATGAACGTTAGCTAAGTTTATTTTTCTTAAGAATATCTATCTGTTCCTTTCTTTGCCTTAAAAACGGTGGAACAAGAGTTAAAGCTTTTTTCTCTTCATTTTGACCAGAAGCTCAACGGCCAGGTTAGCTTGCATCGCGGCCACGATGGTGATGCGAGGGGCCATGGGAGCAGTGCATTCGTCGCATTCGGTAGCCTGGTCACCACAAACATAAAGATTTCCCAGCCGGCGCTGACGAAGTTTATTGTTTCCACCAAAACCAGCCAGGCCAGAAGCGGCGATTATTGGCCTTTTCGGAAAATGAGTGAGCCATTGCTCGATGAGCATTTGTTTCTGGTCGGCCTGGTCAAAAGCTTCGATGAGCAGGTCAGCCTCAGCAAAAACCTCTTTTATGTTTTCCGCGGTGATTTTGACGTTATGCATTTCATAAACGGCGTAGGGGTTTATCCCTTTCAGGTTTTGTTCCAGGGCATGGACCTTAGGCTGACCGACCTGATGAAGAAAATAAAACTGGCGATTTAAATCTGATAGCTCTACCACATCAAAGTCGGCGATAATGAGTCTGCCTGTTCCAGCCCGCGCCAGGAGCATGGCCGCATTGGAACCCAAACCGCCAGCACCGGCAATCCCCACCGTGGACTGTTGCAGGGCGGCCAAGACTAAATAATCCCGCTTGGCCCAATAATTTTTTTCCAGGTCTTTCATCATGCCTGCTTAAATAAATACTACAGACCGAAGATAATGTGCAATAATTAAAGGACAAGCAAACCAATCGCTTAATTTAATTTGACGACCGAGGAAGCCAGACAGCCATCTCGGTTGCACCGCGATGATTCCAGACATGATAAGGAATAGCCACCAGTTTCTCTCCTTTTTTATTCTGGCCTTGAAGGATGACGATGCCCCCGAGAAGTTCGGGCTTAAACACGGGTTCGAAAATCATGTCGTCAGGTATTGTTCGGCCAAGAACTTTGCCCTCATTATCAACTCCTTCTAAGCAATAGACTACCGGGCCTCGTTCTAAGGCAACTTTACCTTCATCCTCTTTTACTTTGTCATGGGCGACGACGCGGCGGACAGGCATCGGCAGGTTCAACTCAACAACATCGCCTTTTTTCCATGGACGATGAAGAAGAACATAGCCGCGTTCCATAACTTGCTCGTTCCAGGGAAGTTCTCGGCCGTTTAAACGAAGAATTATTTGACCTTCTCTCTTCCTTTCGGTACCAGTTTTTGCCTGGGCCGGGTCAATATATCGATAAAGGTCGCTTGGCACAGGCCGGCCCAAAGCCCATCCTGGGAGGCGAAGGCGCAAGGTAAAAGTGGCTGGCTTTTCCGGTGACAAAATGACTTTTATGTTTCCTTCCCATGGATAACGGGTTGTTTGGACCACTTTAACCCTGGTTCCGGCCAGGTGAACAGAAGTTTCGCTCTGGATAAAGAGGTTAATGTAGAGGTTTTCTTCCTGGAGGGCGTAAATGTATCCCGGAAGGGAGGGCAGAAAACGAGCGATATTTCCTGGACAACAGGCGACTTCAAACCAAGGCTGTCGGCCTGCTGCTCCCTGGTTAAAAGGTGTTTTGCCATCCCATTCTAAAGGATTAGGGTAAAAAAACAGGTCGCCGCTCAGAGAGACACCAGAAATCAACCCGTTGTAGAGGGTTCGCTCCAGGATGTCCAGGGGACGGGCATCACCTTCCAGCAGGAACATCCGATGATTCCAGAAAACTTGACCGATGGCCGCGCATGTTTCATTATAAGCTGTAGCATTGGGCAATTCGTAATTATCGCCAAAAGCCTCGCCTTCTTCTCTCGCGCCAATTCCTCCCGTGAGATAGAGCTTTTTGGAGACCACGTTGTTCCACAGGCGCCAGATGGCGTTATGGAGCTGTCGGTCACTGCTAATAGCCGCGACATCAGCCATTCCCGAATACATGTAAGTGGCGCGCACAGCGTGACCCACGGCCTCAGTCTGTTCAATTACAGGCTGGTGAGCCTGGAGATACCAATCTTCGTTATAAATAGCGAAAGGCGAGTCGGCAGGGAAGTGTTTCACCCACGGCAGACGACCGCGTTCCTCCAGAAAATATCGGGCCAGGTCCAGATATTTCCTGTTCCCTGTTACCCGGTAAAGCTTTACCAGGCCCATCTCGACCTCCTGATGGCCCGGATAACCTCGCCTTTTCCCCGGGCCAAAAACGCTGACCAGAAAATCAGCATTCTTGAGGGCTATGTCTAAAAAATTTCTTTTCTTGGTGGCCAGATAATGAGCTACGGCCGCTTCGTACATGTGCCCAACGTTGTAAAGCTCATGGCTGGAAACGAGCAGTGACCAGCGCTCAGCACCAGCTCCTGGAGGCGGGTTTTGGGGGTCAACGGTGCGGGCGGCATAAAGGTAGCCGTCTTCTTCCTGGGCTTCGCCGATAATAGCGATAAGCTCGTCGAGTTTTTTTTCTAATTGAGCGTCAGGATAGAGCATCAAAGAATAAGCAGCAGCTTCCATGATTTTGTACACGTCGGAGTCGTTGTAACGCTTACCTTCAAAGGCCCCTTTTTTCCGGCCAGCGGCTTTTTCCAGGTTGGCAATGCGGCCAGTTTCTTCGCATTTCCGGAGAATGTCAGGTATAGTAACCCGGCGGTTGGTTTCCAGCCGCGCTCGCCAAAAGGAATCAGTTATTTTTACAGCGGTAAAGGGGACCGGTTGAATCGGATAATCACCACTCCTCTTTTTCTCAGCCGTGATTTTTTCTTCCCGGAAATAATTTTTTTCCCAAATTTCCATCGGCCTATCCTGAAGCGTCACCGGCCTTAAAATGAAGGAATAATCATAGGGCCGGGGAGGAATTTCATATTGAGGGTGCGGTCGCGCTCCCCAGGAATCGTCGCCACCTACACCCATGACCATATCCGAAACAAGCAAACAGGTGAAATCGCCCGGTTGAACCTCATAAGCATGTTTAGCCCCCCGAAAGTTCAAAGTGAGGTCATCCGGCGTGTAAGGAAGAGCGGAGAATTCAAAGAGAGGCTGACCGATGACCATCAGACCGATGCCGGCGTCATTTTTGACCGTCAACCACCGGTTGTCGGTGCGGTGGCCATATTCCTGGGGTGCAACATAGGGATTAATCATGGCGCGGACATCATCCTGGTAGTGACCGATAAAGGCCGAGGTTTTGCGGTCGATGTAGTTTTCATGCGGTCCGCGACCGTACCACTCAAGACGGGAAAAAGAGGAGGGAAGGATTAATTTCATTCCCATGCGCGGTATTTCCGGCAAGTCCTGGGTGGCCAGGGGAGTAAAAAAGTTGGCGATGAGAAGTTCGCCCAGCGTCGAAAAAGTAACCTCTATTTTATGATCGGCTGGAACTTCAGGAAGGAGGAAGGTAGATTCCACCTTAACCTGGCTATCGCCGAACTTGTGGTATTTAAAACTTTTCAGCTGGCGGGAATGACTTGCTTGACGCCAGAGAGCGCAGCGCTTATCCATTCGGTTACCAAAATCGTTATCCGTGGGTGCTCGCCAGAAATAAGGCGTTGGACCTTCTTTTAAAAATTCTTCCGCTTGGAAGCGTAAGGCTTGGATAAGACCTGTCGCTTTATTAAAAACGACCCTCGTGTCCTTGGCTTCCAGAATGAGCTCGGACGAATTTTCTCTTATTTGGAGTGAAGGTGATAGGGCCGTATTCGCCTCTCTGGCTCCCGATCTTGTCTGGGTCATTTCTTCTCCATAAGCCCATTCTTTGGCGTGAGGAGCTGCGGGAGTTTGGGCCAGCGGGAAAGAGCTCTGACTTCTGGAGGTGAGTTGAGGTTGAGGCGTGGTTAAAGCTGTACCTTCTTTTTCCGCGGCGGGAGCGGGGATGGGTAGCTGCTCGGTGAATAACACTGTTCCTATAGGAATAGTAGAAATGGGTTCTCTTGTCTTTCCGGCGAAGTTAAGGAAATATTCTTTTTTCGGGTCAGTTAAATACGGTTTTAGGCTGAGCTGAATCTTCTTTTTTTCATGGGGACCTATGGCCGGCGCTTCCAGCACGCCGCCGGCTACGGGGGCGGCATTGGCTAAAAGCGTCCAGTGGATATCGAATTTGCTGAGCGGCAGAAAATCATACTGGTTATGAATTTCAAACTGGCCAGCTTCTGCATCGACCTCTTTGACTTTGACATACTGATAAACCTTTTTTACTTCTGCCAGCGCCGGATGGGGCGTACGGTCAGGCGCCACCAGGCCATTGCAGCAGAAATTGCTGTCTGAGGGTGTGTCGGGTGGACCGAAGTCACCCCCATAAGCCCAGAATATTTCTCCCTTTTCGTTCTTTTTAGCCAGACCCTGGTCCACCCAATCCCAGATAAAGCCTCCCTGGAGCTGGTCATAGGTTTCTATTACCTCCCAGTAATCCTGGAGATTGCCGGTGCTATTGCCCATCGAGTGAGCGTATTCGCAGAGAATAAGAGGTCGCGACTGTTTTTCTCGCGCATACGAGACCAGGCGACTGATTCGGGCATACATTGGGCAATAAATATCGGTATTGGCCGCCAGCCCGGCTCGCTCATACTGGACAGGGCGTGACGGGTCGCGCTTTTTTATCCAGCTATAGGTTAATTCAAAATTGACCCCGTTACCGGCTTCATTACCGAGGGACCAAATGATAACCGAAGGATGATTCTTATCGCGTTCGACCATGCGGCGCGTTCGGTCGAGATGGGCTGGACCCCATTCCGGTTTCTTAGCCAGGCTTCTTTCCCCATACCCCATGCCATGGGATTCGATGTTGGCTTCATCCACCAGATAAAGGCCGTATTCATCGCAAAGTTCATACCAGCGCGGGTCGTTGGGATAATGGGAAGTCCGAACCGCGTTAATGTTGTTCTCCTTCATCAGCTGGAGGTCCTGGCGCATCGAATCTTCTGAAACTACGTGTCCGGTAAAAGGGTCGTGTTCGTGCCGATTGACCCCCTTTAATCTAATAGGGACACCGTTGAGGAGAAGCCGGCCCTCCTTGATTTCTACCCGGCGGAAACCAACCCGGCAAGTGGCGACCTCCATAACCCGGCCCTTTTCATCTTTGAGGATTAAAAGAAGCGGGTAGAGCTCAGGCGTTTCGGCTGTCCATGGGCGGGGTTGGGTCAGCGAAGCTCGGAACTTCAATTCAGCCTTTTCCTGGCGGTCCATATTGACTGGCTTTTCCTCCTGGAAAACAATTTTTTGATTTTTATCCAGTAGTCGTGCCTCAACCGAAACTCGGTGGCCGCGAGCTTTTTCCTGCGTGTTTTTCAGCTCCACCGTGAGGTCAAGGAGGCCGTCGCGATAATTATCCGCGAGAGTAGCGATGGCGAAAAAGTCCCGAATTCTTATTTTCGGCGCCGCGTAGAGATAGACATCACGCTCTATGCCGCTTAACCGCCAGAAATCCTGGCATTCCAGGTAAGAGCCGTCTGACCAGCGGTAAACCTCGAGAGCCACGAGATTTTTTCCGGGTTGGAGGTAAGGCGTGATGCGCCATTCGGCCGGCGTTTTTCCATCCTCAGAATAACCGACAAACTGGCCATTCACCCAGATATAAAATGCTGACTTAACCGCACCAAAATGGATGAATATTTCCATCCCCTTCCATTTATCCGGCACGGTAAAAGTGTGGCGGTAGCAGCCGACGGGATTATTATCATGCGGAATATGAGGTGGGTCGGGCTTTTTGGGCGCGAATTCATAGGCTGAATTAACATAAATAGGGATACCGTAGCCGTTCAATTCCCAGTTGGCAGGGACAGGGAAATCAACCCAATGCCGGTCATCAAAACCAGGGTTCCAGAAAGCTTTTGGTTTATCGGCTGGCTTGGGCACCCAGTAAAATTTCCATCGCCCGTTAAGAGAGAGGTAATAGGGCGACTCTTGCCTCTTTAATCGTAGCGCGGAGTCAACATCCGGGAAGGGAACGAAGGTAGCGTAAGGCTCTTCCTTCCCGATGTTGAAAACAGCCGGGTCTTCCCATTCAGGAACTTTGGTTGCCGGGGTAGACTGGCCAGGGGAGACATTCTTTACCGGCAAGCTGGGTGGAGATGAAAAGAGGTAAAGAAACGATAAAATGGAGAAAAATGCACCTATCGTTAAAGAAGCAATAAGAAGGTAAGACATGAAGCCCCATCCCTTTCGATGGCGAGGGGAAACAGGAATTTTATCCAGAAAATCTTTTTTCCAAGAAGCGCTTGCCTTCATCTTTTCCTCCTTGTCGTCCATCGCCATCTATTTTAGCCATTTTGCCCTGGTTTGATAAAAGTATATTTTTTAATCGAGGCAAGTACGTTTTTTCGCCGTATAAAAGCTTTGCCCGGATCGTAGGATTTATGGGCTAAGGAGGACAGAAACTAAAAATTATTAGAGAAAAGTAATAACGTCAGAAAAGAGATAATTTGGAGCGAAATGGGAAGCCAGTGTCTTGAGCGAATTTATTATCTAAGCGGCAAACTATTTCCGCTTTATTAATTTCTCGTTGGATTGGCCGGAAGCGAGCGAGGCAATAAGGAGAAGACGACCTTCCTTCTTTTTAGGCCACGATGTCTGGCTTTGGCCATAAGCTGGATTTTATAAGCCCAATTTATTGCTTCGAGCTATTCTAATTTTTTTATCTTTGGGGCGAGCAGCCAGACAACGGACAGAAAAATAAGGAGCAAACCAGCGTTTAGCATCACCGCTTCCCTCTCGCCGAGGGCAGCGGCTATCTGGCCAGCCCAGAGTGAACCTAAGGGCATGAACCCGAAGAAAGAAAGAGAATAGAGGCCCATGACCCGGCCGCGCATTGAATCAGCCACTAACCCCTGGACAAGAGAATTGGATAGGTTGGCTATGGTAATGATACCCATGCCGACAATAAAAAGAATTATCAGGCTTAACCCAAGATGAGCGGAGAAGGAAAATATCATCATTAATAAAGGCAAAGAAAATGCGGCCAAGGTTAAAAGCCGGCCCCGCAACCGGAACCTGCCCAAGGAGGCGAGGAAAAGTGCGGCCACCAGGGCACCCAAACCCCGAGCCGACTGGAGCCATCCGTTGGTTCGGGCGTCGCCGTGAAGAATTTTCACCGCCCAGGCAGGAAGAAGCGTGAGTGTGCCGGCCCCAAAAAGGCTTAGCCAGGCAATATTAGCCATCAGAGCTAGAATCAAATGCTGCCGCCGCAGGTAGTTTATTCCCTGGCGCAAATCATCAACGGCAGAGTTTTGGCTTTCTTCTCTGCGGAGAGGTTTTAGTTTTATTAGACACAAGGCCATAATCACGGCCAGGTAACTAACCCCGTTAATCAGAAAGCACCAGGCTGGCCCGAAAAAGGTGTAGACTAATCCCGAAAAAGCAGGGCCGAGGAAAAAAGCGGCATTGACCATGGTAGAATTGAGGGCAATAGCGTTAGTTAGGTCATCGCGGGGAACGAGTTCCGCAACTAAGGCCTGCCTGGCTGGTGCATCAAAAGCCTGGGCCACGCCCAGCAAAAAAGCCAGGATGATGATGAACCAGGGCTGGACCAAATGAGCGAAGGTTAAGGCAGAAAGAACAAAGGCCAGAAGCATCATGAAACTCTGCGTGGCCATAAGCAGGAAGCGACGGCTAATTCTGTCCGCTATTACGCCACCATAGGTGGCCAAGAACCACATCGGCAAGCCGGCCGAAAAACCGACATAACCAAGGTAGGCAGAAGAACGGGTAAGCTCGTAAATGAAATAACTCAAAGCTGTTCCCTGCATCCAGGTGCCGAAAAGGGAAATCATCTGTCCCCAGAACCAGAGACAGTAGTTGCGGTAGCGTAGAGAGGTGAAGGTGTTTTTCCAGCTAAAACCTTTGGCCATTTCCTTGGCTAAATAGAGGAAAGAGCCGGAAGCGGGCGAGGTTTCAGGTTCCACAGGAGGTAACGGTTGATTTTTTTCTGGCCTTTTCATCAGATATTGTTCCCCTTTTTAGCTCTCAACTGAAAAACAGGGTTCATTTTCTGATAAGGTGCATTATCGATAAAATGCATTGTCTTTTTATTATCTCTTTTCTTATTTGCCTGGCTCATTTTTCCCTTTTTCCAGTGAAGACCGGGACCGGCTGTCCCATCGAATTAGGCTCTCCTAAAAGGGTTAATCTACACCCGCCCTGGCCAAAGTTCAATCATGAGGCATTTTTGGGGCGGAAAAATTCCTGGCAGGGCAGGAACATATCTCTGCCTCAAAAAATAGCCCCTCCTTAATTAATGCTTGTTTATTACACGAAGCTAAACCTAAAATTATGGGCTGCTTTCTAAGCTACTTCTGCATGTTTCCCGGAAACACCCAAAACTCGCCCCTTTTAGTGGCTTAAGAATTAAAATTAAGAATATATAGTTTCTCTCCTGATTAATTGAAAAAATAGAATATTTGGCCGCGTAACTATCAGATTCCATGGCAATAAAAGTGAGGTGCAGAGCCAAAACTACACCGCAAGAATGAAGGGATTATCTCTTCTGCGTTTTATTTTAGCCTGTCTCTAACAACAAGAAGAGATGATTAATTTTATTCCTTCTTTCGAAATAAGATTATCCTCCATAAATGGCGAGAATAGTCTTCAATTTAAAAAGAAATAGTAGTTGTCATAGTAGTTGTCAGCAATAAATCTACCGGCGCTAACCTCTCAGCTTCTCCCTCGAAACAAACTCCGGCCTCGCCTCAAGAGAAAAATCAAGAAATGCTAAACAATCCTTTCTCTACTTATTTTGATTTTTTTATTTTTTCTTTTCTTCCTTTTTTACCCAGGTATAATTTGGTACACGCCTGAGCAGCCTTTTTTCATGACCTTAATGCGGTTCTGTTTGGAGCTCCTTACTTTATTTTCAGCGGAGTGAAGGGAGCAAAGAGAGTGAAGTTGGCTTCCTGGACGAGCTTCTTGAAGTTCTCGACATCTTTCTCGAAGACTTCGTTGAACTGGACCAGGAAATTATCCAGGGCTTTTTTCGCTTTCTCGTAACGCACCATAGCCGGCTGAGAAATGGGTTCATAACCAGCCCGGGTAATTCCGCCAACCGCTGAGGTTACCTGAGCCATAAGGCTTTCGCGCCTGGGGGTTGCCTGTCCGGGAGCGGCCGGGCTGAGAATTTCACTCAATTTCTTGAGCTTTTCTTCGAGAGAAGTCGCTGCTTCGAGCACTTCTTTCATTTTGGCCGAACGGTTGAAGCGAGCGAAATCACGCACCGTTTGAATAGCTCGCTGAGCATCTTGAATCTGGCGCTGCGCACTCTGGGCTGTTCTGGTCAGTTCCTGGGCTTGCTTGGCCATATCATAGTTTTTCTTGAGCACCGCCAGGTCGACCTTATATCTTGGGTCTGGCTTGACCTCGAATTTCTGGCTGACTTCTTCTCCCTCGTAGCGAATCTTGACGGTGTAAGTGCCAGGAAGCACAGCTAACCCACCAGCTCCGCGGCCAAACCCGAAGGCAGCCGCCGCTTGTGCCGTTTCCTCGCCTGGAGCTGATTCCATCATGTTCCAGTAAACCCGGTTGATTCCCTTGTTCTCTGTGCCGTTTATCCGGGCCACTACTCTACCGGAAGCGTCTTCGAAGGTAATGGAAACCCGGGATGAAGCGGCAGCTCCAGCTCTCTGGCCAAATGGAAATTGTCCAGTGCCTATCATACCAGCAAAACCCATTTGCCTGGCTCGCTCAAGCATCTGTTGACGCGCCTGTTCCATCTGCGCCTGTTCGGCCTTCACTTCTTCGGGCTTCTTTTCGACTGGATTCAGGAAATAGGTGATGCAGGCGTTAAGGTTTTTATTTTCACCAGCAAATTCAGCATCGCCCATGGTCTGGTAGGAGCTCATCCGGCCACTCTGCCATTGCGTGGCCTCAGGCACGGAAAAGAGATGGAGCCTCTTTTTAGCTATTTCATCGCTCAGTTCCCGGAGCGGCGTGATATTGTCGATGATATAAATGGAGCGGCCATGAGTGGCAATTATTAAGTCATTTTCTCGCGGGTGAACAGCCAGGTCGAAAACAGGCACAGTTGGCAATCCATGGGTCCATTTCATCCAGCTGGTCCCACCGTTAAAGCTGATATAAAGACCGAATTCTGTGCCGAGGAAGAGCAGGTTGGGGTTAACCGGGTCTTCTTCGATAGCCTTGCACCAGCCGTCGATATCGCTTGTTGCCAGGTTCTTCCAGGTCTTGCCGAAATCGCGGGTGACGAATAGATAAGGCGTAAAATTAGATCGTTGATGGTCATCGTAAACCACGTAAGCTGTGGCCGCATCGTGCCGCGAAGCTTTGATGTGAGGGACAAGGGCGCCCGCTGGCGCTAAGGCTGTCCGGCCGCTCGTGAAATTCTTCGAGACCAACTCCCAGGTTTTACCGCCGTCGCGGGTGAGCTGGACGTTGCCGTCATCAGTTCCTACCCAGATGACGCCTTGCTGAACCGGGCTCGGAGCAATAGCAGTAATCGTGCAGTGGTTTTCGGCGCCTGTTACATCCAGCGTCAGTCCGCCGCTTTCATTCTGTTTTTGTTTTTCCGGGTCATTGGTCGTCAGGTCAGGGCTGATGATTTCCCAGCTTCGGCCTTTGTCTCGGGAACGATGCAGGAACTGGCTACCATAATAAACTGTCTTGGGGTCTAGCGGGTCGATAGCAATACCGGCATTCCAGTTATAGCGATGACGTACGTCCGACTCAGTGGGCACGCATGGGCGACTGCTTCCAGTCCGGATATCATAATAATATAGATTTCCTCCTTGGGACATCCCGAACCCGCACTTTGAATCTTCCGGGTCAGGCTGGACGTCAAACCCATCACCGCCGCCAACTGTAATCCAGTGGTACATCATGACGCCTCGGTCAGTAAGCGAATAAGCTGCTCCGCGCCAGGAACCGTTATCCTGGAGACCGCCATAGACGTTATAAGGAACTTCCATGTCATAAGCTATGTGATAGAACTGGCCAAGAGGCAGGTTTTCGCAATAACGCCAGTTATCCCCGCGATTGTAGCTGATGACCACTCCACCGTCATTGCCCACAATCATCATCTCGCCGTTCGGGTGAATCCACATCACATGATGGTCAGAATGAGCCTGGCCCCCGCGAATAAGCGCCCGGACTGTTCGGCCGCCATCCTCGCTTACCCGGAGCGTTGTCCCCATGATATAAAGAATATTTTCGTTGACTGGGTTGACGTAAATCCGGCTGTAGTAAAACGGGCGGCTATGAATCCCGCTCTCGTCATTCACTACTGACCAGGTTGCTCCTCCGTCATTGGACCGCATCAGGCAGTTTTTTTCAGCTTCGACCAGAGCATACACGACTGAAGGCCTGCTTGGTGCAATGGCGATAGCGATTCGGCCGAGGTCTCCTCTGGGCAATCCTTCCTTATCCGTTAGCTTTTTCCAGGTTTCGCCACCGTCGTTGGTGAGGTAAAGCCCGCTTCCCGGGCCGCCGCTCTTGAAGAACCAGGGCCAGCGCCGATGCTCCCACATGGCGACGAAAATTTTGTTGGGGTTGGATGGGTCCATGGCCATGTCGGCCACCCCGGTTTTCTCGTTGACATAAAGAATTTTTTTCCAGGTGCGGCCACCGTCGGTTGTCTTGTAGACGCCGCGTTCGGTGCTATCGCCCCAGGTAGCGCCTAAGGCACCAACATAAACGGTGTTGGAGTCGGTGGGATGGACGAGGATGTCCGAGATTTTTTCGGTCTTTTCCAGCCCGACACGTTGCCAAGTCTTAGCGCCGTCGCGAGTGACATAAACGCCCCGGCCAATGCTGACTGAGTTGCGGATAAACGACTCTCCAGCTCCCACCCACACAATGCTGGGGTTAGCCTGGTCGATGGCGAGAGCACCAATCGAGTGGTCAGGCTGGTCGTCGAATACCGGTCGCCAGCTTATCCCGCCGTCTTCTGATTTCCAGACGCCGCCCGAAGCTGCGCCGAGGTAGATTATTTTGGGGTCAGCCGCCACCGCATCCAGGGCCGAAATACGACCACTCATGTTGGCCGGGCCAATCGACCTGGCTCGCAGGCCAGCAAAGAGCTGCAGGTCAGGCTTGGCCAGGAAAGATGGGCCGGCAGCAGCAGGGGAGGCTTTGGCGGGCGCTTTTTGCGCTGGACTGGCGCCGGTCATGACCAGCCAAACAAAGAAGAGAAGAACAAAAACGCCTAGACCACTACCCTTATGCCTTTTCACTTTTTAAACCTCCTTCCATAAGATGGGGATGAGTTCATTTTTTTATAAATCATCCCTGATTAAGACGCTGCTATTATGAACTTTCTTCCCTCAGAATTCAACCCCTTCCATGTATTTTTTTAAAGCATACCCGATTAAAGGTTCGAGGACCTCGGTGGTCGGTAAGTTCTGCCTTTTTAGCTGCCGGGAGCTTTATGTGCTGACCGATAGCCATCTAAGTTAGAAGAAAATTATGTATGAGCAGGTGGCTTTTAACTGGCCTTTTTAATTTATTGCTTTTTAGGGATAGGTCGAATGAGGAATTGGGCTTGAAGCGAATTAGGTAAATAAGGAAATAGATAACAAAAAATAAAAGATGAGTAAGATATATAAATTGAAAAAAGAAAAGATGAAGAAAGTAAATAAACAAAAAGAAAAGACCAATTATCCACGATAAAAAGATAAAGAAAGAATGAAAATAAAAATATAAAAAAATATATAAGCAGATAAGATTTAAAAAAACGAGATAAAGGATAAATTCTTCAGCGGCTCTTTTTAAGGCTCTATTTTGATTTTTCTGGTCAGGGTTTCTGTCGTCGAAGCAGAAAGACGGCCGGAAAAACCGGGTTGCTGACCACCCACCGAGAGGACAAGTGTTCCTGGTTCTATGACCGGTCGACCGCCCACGTCATAGGTCATCATTTCCTTCGGTCTTACGGTCAGCGTGATTTTCTTCCTTTCTCCCGCCTTAAGATAAACCCGCTGATAAGCGGCCAGCCAGCGAATGGGGTTTGTCGGAGAAACGGAATCAGGCCGGCTGAGATAAACCTGAACCACTTCTTCTCCGTCGCGCGAGCCTTGATTTTTAACTTCGACAGATATGGTCAGCTCCTGGCCAGGCTTAATGGTTTGGGGAACGGAAAGTCGGGAATAACTGAAGCGGGTATAACTTAGGCCATAGCCGAAAGGAAAAAGCGGCTCTTTCTGGAAATAGCGATAGGTTCGGCCGGCTAAGCGGTAGTCAGAAAAGTCAGGAAGGTCAGCGGCCGATTTATAAAAAGTGACCGGGAGGCGGCCAGCGGGGTTATAATCGCCAAACAGAACATCAGCAATGGCCTGGCCAGCTGCCTGGCCAGGATACCAGGCTTCAATAATGCCTGGAACCAGCTCCACGGCTCGGTTCACGGCCAACGGACTGCCGTTAAGCAGAACCAGGATAACAGGTCTCCCAGAAGCCGCTCTCGCCACTTCTTCCAGCAGCCTTTCCTGGTTAGCCGGAAGGTCAAGGCTAATTCGGTCGCCGCCCTTAAACCCTGGCACTGACACATCCATTTCTTCGCCTTCCAGCCGAGGGGAAAGCCCGAGGAAAAGCACCACGGCTTCTGCCTTTCGGGCAGCAGCCACGGCCCTCGCCTCTGCCTCCGGCGCCGGCCTTTTCCAGAGAAGATGCATCCTGGCGGTGCGGGCGCGGTGACTGAATTCAATTTTAAGGGCGACGGGCTTGCCCTTTTCTAACCAAACTTGCTTGCTAATCTTATGCGTCTCATGCGAGCCGTTGTAGGTAGCGATGAGTTCCCCATCAAGATATATTTTGAAGGAATTGAACCCTTCTCCGCCGAGGTAATAATGGCCTGTTTCAGGCGGCAGTAAATAACCTGTCCAGCGGATGCTGAAATTATCGTCGTCGAGGGAAGCAAACGGTGCTTCTTCCCACCAGTTAAAATCAATGACCTCATCGAGGCGAGTAGCCACCGGGCTTCCTTTAAACTCCCGGTTAGCGAAATATTCTCCTTTAAGCCCGTTTTCGCTGGCGCCGGGTGATGGCTTAAGGAATTCAGACGGGATAACGGTAAGGAGAGGAATGCCTTCTGCCCAGTCAGTCCCGGGTTCATAAATGACCTCCGTGGCTTGACCCAGCTTTTCTTTTATCCCGCGAAGGGGCGTGACAGGGTCAGCGGGAAAGCCGTTATAATTACCTAAAAGGACTTCGACATCGTCGGCATTTGGCCCGATGACAGCCAAAGACTTAATCGATTTGGCCAGAGGCAGGACATTATTCCGGTTTTGCAGCAGAACTATGGATTTCCTGGCTGCCTCCAGCGCCAAGCGACGATGTTGGGGCGAGTCAACCACGGAATAAGGAAGGCGGGCATACGGAACGCTTTCTTCAGGGTCAAACATGCCCAGACGAAAGCGGGCGGTGAACAGCCTTTTTGCCGCCAGGTCTATTAAAGCTTCCTCCACCAGCCCGTTTTTCACGGCCTCGAGCAAGGCAGAATAAGCCCGGCCACAGTTGAGGTCAGTCCCGGCCCGAAGAGCCATGGCTGCGGCTTCAGCTAAGGAAGGTACCAATTTATGGGTAGCATAAACATCATGGACCGCATCGCAGTCAGAAACAACATACCCCTCGAAACCCCACTCCTGACGCAAAATATCATTAAGCAATAATTGGCTGCCGCAACAGGGCCAGTTCAGAAACCGGTTATAGGCGCACATGACAGAATAGACTCGACCTTCGCGGACAGCCATTTCGAAGTGAGGCAAATAACTGGCGCGTAGGGTAGAGGTATCAACTATCGCGTCAAAGGTATGGCGGTCAGGCTCCGGTCCGCTATGGACTGCATAATGCTTGGCAGTGGCTATGACCTTGAAATAGCGCGGATGGTCTCCCTGAAGTCCGCGGATAAAACTGACCGCCATGGTTCCCGTAAGGTATGGGTCCTCGCCATAAGTTTCCATACCCCGGCCCCAGCGCGGGTCACGAAAAAGATTGATGTTAGGCGACCAGAAAGTCAACCCCTGGTAGATCCCTCTCTTACCGCGGCGAACAGATGCATGATGTTTTGCCCTGGCTTCGTCGGCAATTGCTGTGGCCACCATAAACATTAAATCAGTATCCCAGGTGGCGGCCAGTCCGATTGACTGGGGAAAGACCGTGGCCAGGCCAGCGCGAGCGACGCCGTGCAGGCATTCATTCCACCAGTTATATTTAGGAATGCCCAAACGTTCTATGGCCGGCGAGTCATTCATCAGCTGGCTGACCTTTTCTTCGAGCGTCAGGCGGCGCACCAGGTCAGAAGCGCGTTCTTCCGGCGAAAGAGCGGGGTTCATAAACGGGAACGAGGCCGGCTGCGGTTGGTTAGCCTGAGAGGCGAGGCGATTCTTGCCTGCTCCAGAGGCAAGATGAAAGCCGTGAAAAAGAGTGAAAATAAAAAAGGCAAAAAATATGAAAGAAGGGATGCTTATCTGTTTTTTGGTTTTCATCGGTTTCTCTCCGCTCCTCCATATAAACTTAATTAAACAAAAAATTGGATAAATAAATTGGATTAATTTTATTTTGAGTTTAATTAAAACTGGTCTCTTTTTTGCTGCGCCGGGTGGCTGAGGCGGGGG
>FWPV01005938.1_pt1 | contig 23935 bp, 19 predicted proteins | sample 2228371 | NCBI WGS metagenome assembly FWPV01 (sample SAMEA103939776, study PRJEB20133) | metagenome | reverse complement strand
GACGGCTCATAGGCCTGGTCATAAAGAATGGCTATCTTCAATTCCGGGCCGCTTCTTTTTTTCCAGGTTCTTTCATAGGATAAAAGTTTCTGGAAGAGCTGGAATTGCTTGGCCGGAGTTAAACTAACTGGCGGAGCAGAAGTTGGTTTTTGGGGCATAAGCCTTGCGCTTGCACCTATGATGATAGCGAAGATGAGAAAAGCAACTGGTAGTCTAGCGTAAGGGGGCTTGTTAAAGAAAGCTAAGGCAACAACAGAAGGCCACTTGTTCATCCTCGAGTAAATGTTTTCCCCCTTAGCCATGGTTAATTGTCAAGTGTTTTTCAGAGTCAAAGACAAACGACCTTTCTTCATTACGCTATTTTCTGCGGGACCTTATCCTTTTTAAGCTTATTTTATTTTAAGCTACTATATTAAGCTACCACCATTTCCTTGGGGAGGTCAAGCTAAAGAGAGGAAGCAATTTTTTTGCCGCCACCTTTATTAGATGGAAATAAAACGAGTCAAGAAAAAGCGATTGTATGTTATATTGGTTTACGAGTTATATCGGTCATAAAAAGGGATGGGAGAGCCGTCCTCAAATTCGTGATGGAAAAGCAAGGCATAGCCTATATCATCATGTCGAAGAAATTACCCCAAGAGGTGCGTTTAAAAAGAAATCAAAACATTCTCGCTGGTTAATTTATCGAGAAAAGGAAAAGGGATTAGGTCGGTGGGCCAATTAAGTGCCTTTACAAAGATGGAGATGCCACAGAGAGAAGAAAAGAGCGAATTTTCAGACCAGCATGCTTTAAGAGAGAAAGGCGCTTGGTTAAAAGGGAAGGAGCAAAGCCTTAGGGCTGTCTGCCGGAAGGATAAAGGGTTTTTACCTTAAAAGAGAAAAGCTTAATTAGCTTTCTTTTTGTGGTAAAAAATATATAATTTTAGAGAAAGGAGGTGTTAGTTTAATGAGGCGTAAGTTTATTATTCTTTTATCCGTTTTTCTATTGTTCAGCTTTACTTGGGTTGCGGGAGAATTCCAGCTCGAGGTCAAGGAGCATCAACTGGCCAACGGGTTAAAATTGTTGATGATACCACGGCCAGGAGTTCCCCGCGTTGTTTGTCATATCTATTATAAAGTAGGTTCAATCAACGAGCGGCCAGGGATAACTGGTATTGCTCATGTCCACGAACATATGATGTTCAAAGGCACCAAAATCATGGGCGTTACTGATTACGAGGCGGATCATGCTCTTAACCAGAAAATCGACGAGTTAATGACTAAAATTTACCGGGAAAAATACTGGAAGAGGGACGGCAACGCCAGCCAGATTGCAGCCTGGGAGAAAGAGGTAGAGCAGCTCATCAAAGAAGAGAAAAAGTACATCATCAAGGACCATCTCTGGGAAACCTACATGAAACACGGCGGCACAGGCCTCAACGCTTCCACTTCGGATGAAGTCACGGGCTATTACGTAACTCTACCGTCCAATAAAGTTGAACTCCAGATGATGCTGGAGGCTGACAGGATGACCAACGCCTATTTCCGGGAATTTTATTCCGAGAAGGATGTGGTCATGGAGGAGCGACGTTTATCAGAAAACAGCCCTGGCTACCTTTTCAACGAACAGGTGAGAGCTACTTTCTTTGTCGGTTCTCCGTATCATTGGAACGTGATTGGCTGGATGGACGACCTGAAGAAAATGACCAAGGAAGACCTGATTGATTTTCACAACCAATATTATGTGCCTAATAATGCGGTGGCTATTTATGTCGGCGACCTGGACCCGCAGAACATTATTCAGTTAGCAGAGAAATATTTTGGACCGATTCCGCGCGGCAGAGATATCGAGCCGATTCGTACTTTCGTTCCCGCCCAGAATTGCGAAAAGAGGGTATACGGCGAGGGCCCGGCTCCGGCTCAAATAGCTATCTGGTTCCATATTCCGCCCGACGGCAACCCTGATACTTATCCCCTTTCCCTCTGCGCTGGCATCCTTTCTGGCGATACCGGCCGGCTCTATAAATCACTGATTAAGGAGAAAGACGTGGCTTCCATGGCCAATGCCTTTTCCCGGGCTCAGTGGTATGCTGGAAGCTTTGTCGTGAGTGCCCGGCCAAAAACAGAGAAAGGGATTAAGCCAGATGACCTGGAAAAGGAACTATGGGCTGAGTTAGAAAAGATTAAGAAAGAAGGGGTGACGGAGGCAGAGCTGCAGAAAGTTAAAAATAGGTACGAGGCAAGTTTCATCATGAGTTTACAGAGCCCGGCTGGCATTGCCAGTCGGTTTGGGCGCGCTGAACTCCACCGCGGCTGGCGCTCTTTGCTTTCCGACCTGGAGGCGATAAAAAAAGTAACGGCAGAAGACGTCAAGAAAGTTGCCTCTAAGTACTTTGTCCGGAACAACTCGCTGACGGCCATTTATCGCCGCAGCTTTGGCCGGTAAAGGAGGGTCAAGCATGAAACGAGAATTAATTTTTATATTATTATTTGGAATTATCCTCTCTTCCCTGGCTTTATCGCAGGTGAAGCGGCCAGAAGAGCTCACTTTTCCACCTTTGAAATTTGAGCCTCCTGACCCGCGTGCTTTTCGTCTGGTTCTGGCCCAGGGAATGAGGGCGTATATTCAGGAGGACAGAAGTTTGCCCTTGGTCAACCTCCAGGCCATCATTCACTTTGGTGACCTTTATGTGCCGCGCGAAAAAGCAGGCCTGGCAAGTCTTTTCCAGGAAACTTTGATTAAGGGCGGGACGAAGACAAGAGAAGGAAGCGCGATCGAAGAAAGGCTTGATTTTCTGGGTGCTTCTTTAAATTTTATGGTGGCGGAAAGAGTCTCGACCCTTTCCCTTTCCATCCTCAGTAAAGACCTGGAGGAAGGGCTTGACCTTTTCTTTGATGTTTTAATCAACCCCGAATTCAGGGAAGAAAGTCTAAAGATTGCTAAGGGAAGGTTAATTGAACAGCTTAAGACCGCCAATGATGCGCCAAGTACTGTTCTCTCGCGCGAGTATGAGCGTTTGCTGTATGGCGACCATCCGTTGACCTATCAGCCCACTAAGGCCACCATAGAAGGCATAACCCGGGAAGACCTGAAAGCATTCCAGACTAAATATTTCTTCCCCCGCAATATAATCCTGGCGGTAGCCGGCGATTTCAGCAAGAAGAGCCTGGTGGAGAAAATCAATAAATATGTTTCCCGGTGGAAGAATCAAACCTTGGCCTTTCCCTCGCTACCTAAGAATTTTCCCGAGGTAGAACCAGGCGTTTATTTTATCCAGAAAAAAATAAATCAGGGCTATGTTTCTCTCGGCCATCTGGGGATTGAAGATACCAACCCGGATTATTTTGCGGTGCAGGTGATGAATTTTATCCTGGGCGGAGGAAGCTTCACCTCTCGTATTACCTCCAAAGTGCGTTCGGACGAAGGTTTGGCTTATAACACGGGAAGCCGTTTTACTTATCGCTGGGGCTTTCCGGGAACCTTTTCTGGGTATGTTCAGACTAAATCGTCCACTGTGGCCTATGCTATTTCTCTTATTCTTAAGGAATGCGAAAGAATAAGACAGGAGTTGGTTTCAGATGCCGAGATGGAGACAGCTATAAATTATTACCTGGAGAGTTTCAGTGATTTCTTTTCTAACCCCATCACGGTTATGCGCAATTTTGCCATGCTGGAACTCCAAGGAAAACCCTGGGATTATTACAAGACGTACCGGGATAGGGTTCGGGCAGTTACTAAGGAAAAAGTTTTGGAAGTAGCTAAAAAATACATTCACCCTGAGAAAATGGCCATCATGATCGTGGGCGACTGGGAGCCTTGTAACCAGGGAGACCAGAAATTTCCCGGGCCGCTTTCTAAACTGGGCAAGGTCCATGAGATTACTCTTCGTGACCCGCTGACCGGTGAACCGGTGAAATGAAAGAAGGAAAAATGAAGCAGAAAAAAGGGGTAATTTTTTTAGGGCTTCTTCTAATTTTTACGGCTGGCTATTTTCTGGCTGAAGGAAGAGCCTCACTCCAGGAGAAAAAAGAGCTGGAATTTCTCAATCCGCCGGAAAGAAGTCAGGCTCCATTTTCGGAAGCTGTTCGGTTTGGCCGCTGGTTAGTTCTTTCTGGCCAGCTTGGCCGTGACCCAGCCACCGGCCGTCTGGTGGAGGGTGGGATAGAAGCTGAGACCAAACAAACTTTAGAAAATATAAAGCGCACCCTGGAAAAATACGGGTCCTCCCTGGACCGGGTAGTAAAATGCACGGTGATGCTTGCAGATATGGCTGAGTGGGAAAGGATGAATAAAGTCTATATCAGCTATTTCCCTAAGAACAGGCCAGCCAGAAGCGCTTTTGGTGTGAGTGGCCTCGCGGGAGGGGCGCGGGTAGAAATCGAATGCTGGGCTGTAGTTGATTAAACAATCTTTCGCGGAGTAATTATTTTTCTTCTATAATTATATTTTGTCCTAAGAATCTATTGGTTGACGGGTGTTTTTTTATCTTTGACCTTTATCCCCAATTCCTCCAGCTGAGTGGCTGAAACCGTGGAAGGAGAACCGGTTAAAAGGCAAAGGGCGCTGGTCGTTTTGGGAAAGGGAATTACCTCACGAATAGAGGTTTCGCCGGCTAAAAGCATGACGATGCGGTCAAAACCAAGAGCTATGCCCGCATGCGGTGGTGTTCCGTAGGTTAAAGCTTCCAGGAAGAATCCGAATTTTTCTTCGGTTTCCTTTTCCGTGAGTCCAAGAAGGTTAAAAATGCGACGCTGTAGGTTCATATCATGAATACGAACTGAGCCGCCGCCAATCTCGTAGCCATTAAGGACGAGGTCATAAGCCTGGGCGCGGACTTTCAAAGGCTCATGCTCTAAAAAATCTATGTCATCGGGATGGGGCGAAGTGAAAGGATGATGGACTGAAACCAGCTTCTTTTCCTCCTCGCTCCATTCGAAGAGCGGAAAATCAGTAATCCAGGCAAAGGCAAAAAGAGGAGAAGCGGCGGATATAGTTGAGGTTAATTCTGTTCGCAACTGCCCTAAAACCTGCCTGGCAATCTCCCGTCGGTCAGCACAAAGAAGCACCAGGTCATTTTCCTTGGCCCCGGCTTTTTCCCAAATGGCCAGACAATCAGCTGGCTCCAGACGAGGTGAAGATTTTATTTCACCATTCTTTTTCAGCCAGATAACTCCCTTGGCTCCTTCGGTCTTGGCTCTCGCCTGGATTCGGTCTAACTGGGAGCGGGAAAGAGAGCTGGCGCCAGGAACAAGCAAGCCTTTAAGCACAGCTCCTTGGTCTTGGGCCTGCCGGAGTAATACGGAAGAAGCTTGGGCCAGGATTTCTTGAAAATCGAGAATAGAGGTAGAGATTCTTAGGTCAGGTTTGTCCGTGCCGTATTTTTCCATACTCTCCAGGTAAGAAAGGCGAGGAAAAGGTAAATTGATTTTAACCCCGATCAGGCTAAAGAGCTCAGCCATCAGGCCTTCAATGATGGTGAAAATATCTTCTGGCCCGGCGAAGCTCATTTCCACATCAATCTGAGTAAACTCTGGCTGGCGGTCAGCCCGCAAATCCTCGTCCCGAAAGCAGCGGACAATCTGAAAATAGCGGTCAAACCCAGCTATCATCAGCGTCTGTTTAAAAAGCTGAGGTGATTGGGGCAAGGCATAGAATTTACCGCGGTGGATACGGCTGGGGACAAGATAATCTCGTGCTCCTTCGGGGGTTGATTTCGTGAGGAAGGGCGTTTCAATTTCATAAAACCCGTTTTGATGGAAAAAGAGACGGGTGCGCAGGCTGGCTTCATGGCGGAGACGAATATGGTGCTGCATGGAGGGCCGCCGGAGGTCGAGGTAACGGTAGCGAAAACGCAGCTCTTCGGAAGCAGTCACCGGGTCGCTCACCTGAAAAGGAGGAACCCGGGCTTCATTGAAAATCACCATTTCCTCGGCCATAACTTCCACTTCTCCGGTGAGCATTTGGGGGTTAACGGCTTTTTCTTCCCTCAGCCTGACGATGCCTCGAACGCCGATGACAAATTCCTGGCGCAGCCCCTTGGCTTTGGTTAAAAGGTCTTCTCTTTCCTGGTTGAAAACAACCTGAACTATTCCTTCGCGGTCGCGGAGGTCAAGAAAGACAAGCTGTCCCAAATCACGTACTCGTTGGACCCAGCCGCAGAGGGTTACCCTTGCTCCTTCGTGTTCCCGGCGAAGAGAACCAGCGTAGTGCGTCCTTTTCCAGCGGGAAATAAGGTTAGATGAATTCATCGGCGGAAAGATTCGGCAAGATTTAGCTCGGATAACTTCATGGTTGAGGTGTAGAGCTTTTGCATCAGGGCTTCAACTTCGGCCAGAGGAACAGGTTTTTGCACGCCGCTGGCCATCTCTTTCACCTGACATTCGCCTCTGGCCACTTCTTCTTCGCCAATAATAATTGTCCAGGTCGCGCCGAGTTTGTTGGCTCGAGCCAGAAGGGCTTTGAGGTTTTTTTCTTTGTATTCTAAAAGAGCGCTAATCCCGACGTGGCGTAACTCGCGGCAGAGGCGAAGGCCTTGCTCTCTGGCCTTTTCTCCCAGACAAACTATGTACAGCCAGCGGTCTTTTTCTATTTTTAGGTTCGCCACGGCGAGCAGCCTTTCCATACCCATGGCAAAGCCTATACCGCAGATGTCAGGTCCGCCGTAAAGCTTCATCAAGTGGTCATACCGGCCTCCGCCTAAAATAGCGTTTTGCGCTCCCAAACTCGAACAGATAATTTCGAAAGTCGTGCGCGTGTAATAGTCAAGCCCGCGCACAAGCCGTGGTTCCAGGCGGTAACTAAGGCCGTAGAAATCGAGCCAGTGCCGAAAAGTCTCAAAATGAAAAGCACAGTCCGCGCAGAGATAATCTTTTATTTGGGGCAAACGGGAGGCCAGTTCCTGACAACTGCTGATTTTGCAGTCAAACACCCGCAACGGGTTGATTTCCACCCGACGCTGACAATCTTCGCATAGAAGAGGCTTAATCTTTTCTGCCTCTTCTCGGAGCAAAGCAAGATATTGCGGCCGACAAACGGGGCAACCGACCGAATTAATCAGCGTTTCTCTTTCTGTGACGCCAAGCAGGTGGAGGAGGTAATCCGCCATTTCCAGGATTTCAGCGTCAAGGCTTGGGTCAGCCTCGCCGAAAACTTCGATATCCACCTGGTGGAACTGTCGGTAGCGACCCTTCTGAGGCCGGTCGTGACGAAACATAGGCCCGAAATAATAAAAGCGAAGAGGAGAAGGCTGAAGGTAGAGACGGTGCTCGATGATAGCTCTTACGACGGAGGGCGTATATTCAGGACGGAGGGTTATAGACCTTCCTCCTTTATCCGTGAAAGTGTACATTTCTTTCGTGACAATATCCGTGGTTTCTCCCGTCCCTTTGACGAAAAGCTCGGTTGGCTCGATGATGGGCGTCCTTATCTCACGGTAGCCATAAACTTCAAAAACTTGGCGGCAGATGCCTTCTGTTTTCTGCCATAACCGGACTTCTTCAGGCAAAATATCCTTGGTGCCCTTAATCGCCGTGAGAGAAGATTTCATTTTTCCGTAAATACGCCCATCCGCCGGAATTTCTCGTAACGAGCCTGGAGGAGTTGTTCGAGAGGCGTTTCTTGCAGTTTCTTTAAAGTGGGGGCCAGAAAAGAATCCACGTTTTTATAGGTTTGCTCAGGGTCGATGTGAGCTCCTCCGGGGGGTTCAGGGATGATTTTATCGATGAGACCCATCGTTAAGAGGTCCTGAGCTCTTATTTTCAGGCTTTCCGCCGCCTTTTCCACGGCGCTCTGGTCCTTCCAGAGAATGGCGGCACATCCCTCGGGTGATATTACGGAATAAAAGGAATATTCGAGCATGGCCATGACGTCCCCCACGCCGATGGCCAAGGCGCCGCCGCTTCCGCCTTCACCGATAATTATGTTGACCACCGGCACGCGCAACGAGGCAATTTCTTTGAGGTTAGTAGCAATGGCTTCCGCTTGGCCTCTCTCCTCCGCTCCGATTCCCGGATAGGCTCCGGGAGTATCGACCAGCGTGACTACCGGAAAACCGAATTTTTCCGCCAGCTTCATCACCCGGAGCGCCTTGCGATATCCTTCCGGGTTGGGCTGACCAAAATTCCGAGCGATTCTTTCTCTGGTCGTCCTCCCCTTTTGATGGCCGATAAAAGCTACACTTTTTCCTTTATAAAACCCAATTCCAGAGATGATAGCCGGGTCGTCACCAAAACGACGGTCTCCATGGAGTTCGACAAAATCTTCGACCAGGTTTTTAATATAATCCAGAGTGTAAGGCCGTTGGGGATGACGTGCCATCTGGACGATATGCTTGGCTGTAAGCGTGGGAGCTATTCCTTCCCAGAGTCGGCTGATTTCTTGGCGGAGGGCCTGGATTTTATCCTTTTTGCGGGGGTCGTCCGAGGCTTCAAGTTTATCAATCCTTTCTTTAATTTCCAGGATTGGTTGCTCTATTTGATAGAATTCGCCATTACTCATCGCAGTTATCTCAGTTAATACTGGTTTATTCTATAGGTTAGGTTGAAGGAGTGTCAAGCGACCGCCTCGCCTTCTTCTTTTTAAACAGAATTTTATTAGTTTTGATTATTGATTATTTTATGGCCAAATTATTTAGGGGCAATTTATACTCAAACGGTGGTTTTGCTTGGTGCCTGGCTGAAGAGGCGCTGGCGGATGACTTCAAAGAAAAAAATAGAGGCGGCAGCAGCCACGTTGAGCGAATTGGTTTTGCCCATGAGCGGAATGGAGAGGAGGCAGTCACAATGTTTTCTTACTAACTGTCTTAGCCCCCGGCCTTCTGACCCGAAAACAAGTGCCACTGGTTGCTTATAATCAAACTCAAACCAGTATTTTTCGCACCCAGCCTCTGCCCCCACCACCCAGAAGCCATGTTGTTTAACTTCCTCCAGGCCGCGAGCGATATTCTTCACGCGAGCTACGCGCATATGTTCCAGCGCTCCCGCCGAAGCCTGGTACACCGCTGCGGTCAAACCGACGGCGTGCCTTTCCGGAAGGATTAGGCTATCAACGCCCGCCGCCTCAGCGGAGCGAATAATCGCGCCGAGGTTTTGGGGGTCTTCGATGCCATCCAGGAACACAAGAAAGCTTCGTGGCGCGGAAGCCAAGACTGATTCCAGGGAAACAAATTCTTTGGCTGAAACCAAAGCCACTACGCCCTGGTGATGGCGGCTCAGACTGTAGAGCCTGGCGGTGGGCACAAAAACCACCGGGATGTCAGCTTGCCGGGCTAATTGCAGAAGTTGGTGAAAGCGATGACGGGAAGCTTCCTGCGCTACCAAGATTTTATTCAGGCGCTGGGGCGAGCTGCGGAGAATTTCTAAGATGGGTTGCAGCCGGACAATTTTTTCCATGCTTACATAAATCAACTAAGGAAGGCCAACATTTTGGCCGCCCTTTCTCGGCAGCTGAGGATAGGCCGGGGCCAGGTCAACTTTGCCCCCTCTTCAATGAGAGGTATCAGTTTATCCAGTTCCAAACCCGAGCCTCTGGCGGTCAGGACTACACGAACCGGATGGAAAAGATTTTTTCCTTTAACGCCTGTTTCTTTTTTTATTTCGCCGACAATGCGGTTGAATTCTCCGGAATTGAGTTCAGCTACTTGGCTCACTTTTTGACTAAAAAGAAGAGCTACTTTTCGCGAACGAGGGTCAGCCAACACAGCTTTAGCTTCTTCATCCATGTGTTCAGGTTCAAACTCGAAAAGGAGAAGAAAACGAACCGGGAGGTCGCTCAGCCGGTCCACAGCTTCGCTGAAAACCTCTACAGCTTTTTCGAGCCAGCCGCTGTGCTCCTCGGTCAAGGCTTCAGGAAGTAAGCCAGCTTCTTTCAAGAAGGGATGAGCGCGGCTAACTTTTTCGGCCGGGGACAGCCGCCGCAGGTGCTGGCGGTTTAACCAGTAAAGTTTTTCGTAATCAAAGATGGCCGCGGAACGGCCTACTCTGGCCAGGTCAAAAAGGTCGACCAGTTCTTCGCGCGTTAAAATTTCCCTTCCTTCTGGCGGCGCCCAACCAAGAAAAGCTAAATAATTAAAAAGAGCTTCGGGCAGGATACCGAGGCGAGCGAACTGGTCGAGGGAAGTGGCTCCATGGCGTTTGCTCAGACGAGTATTATCCTGCCCCATAACCATCGAGAGATGAGCAAAGATGGGGGGTGGAAATTGAAGAGCTTGATAGACTAAGAGCTGGCGAGGCGTGTTGGAAATATGGTCTTCTCCCCGAATCACATGAGTTATAGCCATATGATGGTCATCAATCACCACGGCGTAATTATAGGCGGGAAGGCCGTTTGAGCGAATCAGGATGGGGTCCCCAATCAGGCTGAGATTAAAGCTAAGCTGGCCTCGAATAAGGTCGTGATAAGTTATTTCTCCCTTATCCGGGACGCGGAGACGAATGGCGGCTTTCTCTCCTGATTTTACCCTTGCCAGAGCCTCTTCAGGAGGAATTAAACGGCAACGGCCGCTATAGCGAGGGGAAAAACCTTGAGCTAAAGCCGCCTTTCTTTCTTTTTCCAGCTCTTCAACCGGGCAGAAACAGTAATAGGCTTGGCCAGAAGCAATCAGCCTTTGAGCATAATGAGCATAGATTTCGAGGCGCTCTGATTGGCGGTAGGGGCCAAAAGGGCCGCCTACATCCGGGCCCTCATCCCAATCTATCCCTAACCAGCGCAGGTCGGCCATAAGCCTTGTCTCATATTCCTCTCGCGACCTTTCAATATCCGTATCTTCTACGCGGAGGACAAATACCCCCTTCTTCTGCCGAGCAAAAAGCCAGTTAAAAAGGGCTGTGCGCGCATTGCCCACATGGATAAAGCCTGTGGGACTGGGAGCAAAACGAACTCTTATTTTATCCATCATGAATCATGATAAGAGGAGAGAGGATGGCGAGTCAAGGAAGCCGGGAAAAATAGACTTGTAAATGCCTGACAATGCGTTGGCTGGCGCGGCCATCGCCATAAGGATTTTTGGCCCGGGTCATTTTCTGGTATTCACTTTGATTTTTGAGCAACCTGGCGGCGCTGGTCACAATTTTTTGCTTTTCGGTGCCAACCAGCCGCGCTACCCCAGCTTCAACTCCTTCTGGTCGTTCTGTAACCTGACGCAAAACCAATACCGGTTTATGAAAAGTGGGTGCTTCTTCTTGAATCCCCCCGGAATCAGTAAGGATAAGATAGGCCCGGTCCATGAGGCCGAGAAGGTCGAGATAAGACACGGGCGTTAGCAGATGAATTCGAGGTTTGCGGGCAAGAAGCGAGTAAACAACCTGACGAACATTGGGGTTGGGATGGACAGGATAAACAATGTCCACGTCAGAGAACTGTTTCGTGAGGCTGAGTAAGGCTTCACAGACCTGGGTTAGAGGCTGACCGAAGTTTTCCCGGCGATGCGCAGTTACCAGTATCAGACGTTGGTCACCAGGGATTTTAACGGGAAGCGGACGCTCTTTTATTTTCGGCCGCATGGCGAGAAGGGCGTCAACTACAGTGTTGCCGGTGAGAAAGATTGATTTAGCTGGTATACCCTCTTTTTTTAGATTATCTACAGCCCTGGGGGTCGGGGCAAAATTAAGACTGGCCAGGGCCGAGATAAGGCGCCGATTGATCTCTTCGGGAAAGGGTTGATACCGGTCAAACGTGCGCAGCCCAGCCTCCACATGGGCCACGGGTATTCGGAGATAAAAAGCAGCTAAGGCAACAACCATGGCGGTAGTAGTGTCTCCCTGGACCATGACCAGGTCCGGCCTGGTTTCGCGCAGAACCTGGCTTACCCGGAGCATCACCCGACTTGTCAGGCGGTCCAGGGATTGGTTCGGCTCCATAAGGTTGAGGTCAATATCAGGCGTGATGGCAAAAAGATTTAACATCTGGTCCAGGAGGCCGCGGTGTTGAGCCGTAGCCAGGAGAAGGGGCGCAAAAATAGCCTGATGCTTTCGCAGCTCCTGGATGACAGGAGCGAGCTTGATTAGCTCAGGTCTTGTCCCAAAGGCGATTAAAACCCGGGCGGCCATTGTTTTCCGAAGAAGCCACCATTTTATTGAGATATTCTTTTTCCGTCAACGTTAAGAGTTGGGCGAGCCTGGTTTCATCTTCTGTTTTCTTTAGCCTTATAGGGCCATGGCTAAGAAAAAAATAGAGCTCATAATGTGCTTTACCGGAGCAAAAAACGACTAATAATAATAAATTAATATTATTTTTCAGCCATATAAGGTAAGATAAAGTGGAAAGCAAACAGGCATGAAGCCACAAAGTGGGACAAAACGAATTATATGCGGGGTGCTGGGGTTTCTTTTTCTTGCCTGTTCTTTCGTCCGGGGCCAGAGTGTTTCTATTTATTATGACGGTCCAGAAGGAAAGTCAGAAGCCTTTAAATCAGCCTGTTTTCTCCATCGCCTGCTGGGTCATTTTAAAATAGAGCAAAGCGCTGTTATTTCTATCCGTCATTATCTTGCCGGCCAGGCCCTCCAGCCTGATTTCCTTTTTCTTGTGTTTGAAGAAGGGCAGCCTGAGTTCCCACCTTTTTTTCTGGATGATTTGGGTCAAAGGGAGAAGAGCACTCTCTGGATAAATATGCACGTTGACCGGTTTTTGGAAAAGAAAGGAGAGAACCTGGGCTTAGCCTATGATGATTGGGAAGAAAGGGAAGATTGGCAAATTTTTTATCAAAACGAGGATTTTGCCAAAGAAGACCCTGGCCTGAACCGGGTGTCCATCCAGGCCCCTGAGAGAGTGGAAATCCTGGCGACAATTTCTTCTCCGGATGGTCGGGTCTACCCTTATGTATTAAAAAGCGGCCACTTCTGGTATATTGCCGATTCCCCCTTTTCTTATGCTTATGAAGGTGGACGTTTTCTAATCTTGGCTGACCTTCTCCACGATTTTTTAGGCCAGGACCATGCCGTCTCGCGTCAAGCTCTTTTGCGGCTAGAAGATGTTAACCCAGAAGATGACCCGGAAAACTTGCGTCGGGTGGGACGCTGGCTGGAAAAAGAAGGAATCCCATTTGCCATTTCTTTGATTCCCATTTTTCGAGAGCCCTCAACGCAGCAAGAAATCCGTCTATCGGAAAGACCAAAACTGGTGGCTACTTTGAAAGAGTTAGTTTCCCGTGGCGGGACGATTGTGCTTCATGGTGCCACGCACCAGCATCTGGGAAGGACGGCGGAAGATTATGAATTCTGGGATGATATTGTCGGCCAACCCATTGCTCACGAAACAGATGATTGGGTGGAAGAAAGAGTGAGGCTTGGGCTAGAAGAATGCTTGCGTTGTGGGCTTTATCCCCTGGCCTGGGAGACACCCCATTATTCGGCTTCGCAGGAGGATTACCGTCTCATCAGCCGGTTCTTTGATTCGTTCTATGACCGCGTCATGGCCGCGGAGCTGGTTGGCACCCAGCAAATCTTTCCTTATCCTGTTGTTTTGCCCGGTCTCAAGATTCAAGTTATTCCCGAAAACCTTGGCTATATCGACCTGGAAAAGCCGGACCCGCGAGCGCTTCTCGATAAGGCGCGAAATATGCTCGTGGTTCGAGACGGACTGGCCTCCTTCTTTTTCCATTCCTTTGTTCCTGTTCGCTATTTGCAAGAAGTTTGTCGGGGCATGAAAGCTATGGGCTGGCAGTTTATTTCTTTACGAGATTTTCCCTGCCATGTTCGAACTGATTCCTTATGGATTACTTCCGCGGGTGGCGAAGCGCTTATTCGTTTAAGAGGTGAGTATCTCCATGAGCTCATCCTGGACCGGAAAGGCAAAAAACTAAAAGAAAGCTATTCTCCTCAACCTATCGATGGCGTGTGGCCGCAGAAAATCGAGCTTCCTCGAGGCTTCCTTTATGTCCTTGAGGCCGTGCCTTATCTTCCCCCGAAATCAACGAATTCTGCAGTACGTTTTTTGGGGAAGATTAAAGAGTTAATAGCGCGTGACACCGAAGTTCCCCCTCTTCGCCTGACCACAACCGCTGTGGTCACGAGCGAAAGCCTCAACCCTGAAGAAAAGAATAATATGAAGAGTTTTTTCTCTACGCTCCAAGTTTTTGGCCTCAATCCTGAAGAGGTTCCACTATCAAAGATAAATCAATTGAAGCCGGGAAACCCTGACCTTCTCGTTATCCCCCATGGCGTCGCTCTTGAACTTAGCTTGAGGTCTATAAATCGAGTGCTGGATTTTATTTACCAGGGAGGTATGGTGATTACAGACGGCTATTCTCCTCTGGCCGAGAGAATTGGTTTCACTTTTATGCCCGAGGAGATAAAAGTCAGAGGAACAAAAGAGACGACGCTACCCGCACCCATTTTTACGTGGTCTTCTCCCGCTTCAGTCGCTAAATTTGCTTTTGATGAGGGATTAGTCCTGGCTCGAGACGTAGAACAAAACCTGCCGCTGGTGGTCCTTCGTTCTCTTGGTCAAGGAAAGGTTCTTTTCCTGGCCGTCACCTTTGACCCGGAAACACCCTTTGGTGTCAGCCGTTTTCCTTATTTAGCTTATTATCTAAAGAATAATATGGGAATTCCATTCCATGTTCGGCGGAATAACCTGGAGGTATATTTCGACCCTGGTCTGCGTCCGGAGGCGAGTTTAGAGAAGTTAGTCCGGCACTGGCGTTCCTCGGGAATAAAAATTATCTATTTGGCCGCCTGGCATTTTTATGAAAACTATCAATTTCCCTATCGTTATTTTATTGACCTCTGTCATCGGTTCGGGATAGCTGTTTATGCCTGGTTCGAGCTACCCCAAGTTACACCCCTGCTCTGGGAGAGACATCCTGAATGGAGGGAAAAACAGGTCAACGGCGAAGATGCCCGCAACGGGTGGCGCCTGCCTTTAAACCTGTTTCACCCTGAAGGTCGGGAAGCCGCACTTCGTTTCTTCCGGCAGATGCTCCTTGATTATGAATGGGACGGGCTAAATTTGGCCGAATTATGCTTTGATACTGACCATGGATTTGTTAACCCGGATAAGTTTACTCCCTTTAATCGTGAGGTTGCTCAACTTTTTAAAGAAAAATATCGTTTTGACCTCGCTGAGCTTTTCCGGTCCGATTCCCCCTTTTACTGGAAAAAGAACCCCGAGGCTCGTCTCTATTTGGTAGATTGGCGAAGAACACTCGTGCGGGAATTACATCTTCTTTTCCTTCGGGAAATTGAGAAATTAAAAGAGGTCAAGAAAGCGGATTGTGAGGTGATTGTCACCACCTTTGATTCGCTTCTTCATCCAGAAATAGTGGAGCAATGTGGTGTCGATACAAGGGATATTATTGATTTAATGAACGACTTTTCTTTTGTGCTGCAAGTTCAGGACCCGGCTCGTAGCTGGTTAGAGCTTCCCTCTCGTTATCAACTATATCTTGAAACTTATCGGAAAGTTTTACCCGATTTAAGTCGTTTGATGTTTGACATCAACGTGGTTCCCTGGAGAGACATCCGAGGTACTCCCTTTCCCTCGGCCGTGGCTTGCGGCCAGGAGCTGGCCACCTTGGTTTACTGGGCGCAGCAAGCTTCCGGAAGAGTAGCCATTTATTCTGAAGCCACCATGCTTCCGCTCGACCTACCTCTTTTATCTTTCGTCCTGGGAGCCGACGTGATGGTCAAAGAAAAGAAGGATGGTTACTTAGTTAAGAGCCATCGGCCTTTTAACCTCCTGTTGAATCGGCCGGATTACCAGGCGGTATTAAACGGAAAAAATTGGCCTCTCATATCTTCTTCGACCATAGCTATTCCAGCTGGAGAAAACTATCTCCAACTGAAAAAAGCTCCTGCCTTTTATCCGGCCGGGCTTGCTTACAGGTTTTTCTTGGACGGGGAGCTAATAGAAATTGAGGTTGATGGCTCCTGGTATCGGTTATCTTATCATTCTTCTCTTCCCGTTACTTTTTCTTTTTATCCCCTGCCGAGCCGGCTTCTTTTGGATGGCCGAGCTGTTTCTCTGCTTTTGGACCAGACAAACCTGGTTTTGCCCAGGGGTCGTCACCAGTTAGAAATTTTTACAGAGCTCACCACGGTACACAGAATTAAAACCGTAGGGTATTTTTCTTCTCTATTATTTTTCCTTGTCGGTTCTATTTCCGTAGGACTCTTGGTTGGCGGTTATTTCTATATTAAGCTGAAAAGATGAGTTTTTTCTTCCTCCTGCAGGATGCTTTGTTCATTTTTGCGGTAATTTTTATTTGGCTGATGCTCATTTATCAATTTCTCTTAACTATCGGCGGGATTCTTTTTTGGCAAAAGGAAAGAAGCCAGGCAGCGTTGAAGAGAAAAGAAAAAATCAACCCGGAGAGACTGCCTACCCTCTCCATCTTGATTCCGGCTCGGAATGAGGCTCTGGTCATAGAGGGCTTGCTTAATAGCCTGGCAGCGCAGGATTATCCGCCAGAAAAAATGGAAATAATAGTGGTTAATGACGGGAGTACAGATAGCACAGGAGAGATAGTTAAATCATGGGCAGGGCAGAATCGAACTCCGCTAAAGCTTATTGAGGTTCCTTTATCAGAAAGCGGAAGAGGCAAAGGAGCAGCCCTTAACCGGGGTCTGGCTTTTTGCCAGGGGGAAGTAATTGCGGTCTATGATGCGGATAATCTTCCCGAGAAACAATCCTTGACCAGGTTGGTAACCGAGCTTCTCTATGATTCCCGGTTGGCCGCGGTCACGGGAAAATTCCGAGCTTATAACCGGCAACGGAACTTCCTCACGCGCTTGATAAATCTCGAATCTGTTGCTTTTCAGTGGATTATTCAAGCCGGTCGAAATTTCTTTCTGGGCCTTGCTTTTTTGGCTGGGACTAATTACGTTATGCGGCGGCATGTGCTTGAAATGCTGGGCGGTTGGGATGAGCGAGCTTTGACGGAAGATGCGGAGCTTACCCTCAGGATTTATGAAATGGGCTGGCGCGTCAAATTTCTGCCGGAAGCAACTACATGGGAGCAGGAGCCAGAAAGATGGAGAACCTGGCTACGCCAGCGAACCCGCTGGGCCAGGGGAAATAACGAGCTGATCCGGCGGCAGCTGAAACAGTTGTTGAAGAAAGGGCCGTCCCTCACTTCTCTTGAATTTGGCTACGTTTTTTACCTTTATTATCTTTTTGTCCTGGCCATTGTCGTGTCGGATATTTTTTTCTTACTTTCTCTTGGCGGCGTGATATCCCTTCGGCTTCCTGGCCCTTACCTCGAGCTCTGGGTTTTGGCCATTTTTCTCTTTGTTCTCGAGGTTTTGGTTGCCCTGGCTCTGGAAAAAGAAGATTCTCTGATGAATTTTGGGCTGGCTTGGCTGGCCTATTTTTCTTACACCAAATTGTGGGCGGTGGTTGTCCTGCGAAGTTTTTATGAGGATTTTATCCGGCGGAAAGAAAGGGCATGGGACAAAACAGAACGTTTTCCCGGGTAAGAAAGATATCTTTTTGACCGAGGAGGAAAAATGAGCAAGGCCAAGAAAAAAGCGGCTATGCTGGTGATGGCCTGGTTGGTTCTGGCCGGAAAATTAGCCGGATTTAGTTTTTATCCTCAGGCTGGAGCAGAGTATTATTTTGGGGCTAATAAATTTAGAAGCTGGAAACCGTGGGCGGGAGTGAGAACCAGCCTTTCTCCTTACACTTCGCTGCTTCTTAAGTATACTTTTCATGACCTGAGCTTTGAATACCAACGAGAGGATGGAAGTAAGGATAAACGGGAAACAAACCTTTCCCAATTAATCAGCGCCGTTTATTATGCTCGCCAAAAATTAGAAAGCTACGCTGCCCTTTCCTACTTCCATGGTTCAGATAGCTATTCGGCCTGGAATCTCGATATAGGAGCTAGCTGGAAAATCGCCACGAGGATAGGTCTGGAGGCCGGCCTTTACCTCCTGGACGAGAGCTCGATTCTCTGGTACCCGGATGAACCTGTGCGCCGTATTCAGGTAGGGGCGGTGCGAACCGGGTTAGAGGTGGAATTGATTAAAGGATGCAAGCTCAATCCTCAGTTATATTTTTATCGGAATTCGGAAGATATTTCGGCTTCGACTTTCGCCATGACTCTGGTCATTATTCCCCGCGAGCCGTTCACCTTTGTCTTCACTTTCTGGCATTATCGGGAGTCAGCTCAGTACCGCTTTTCTGGCCAATATTTTTCCTTAGGCCTGAACCTTTATTACTAAGAATTTGGTCATTCGCTTAAGTCACATCTGGCGAAAAAACATTCCATTTTTTTTATTTTGGCCTGAGCCCGCCTTGGACAAAGCAAACGATGGGAAGATGCTTGCTTGGTTTCCTCCTCCCGTTTCTGGGACATCAGTTGACAGTCGTTTGATTAATTATTAAATTTTCCCTCTAAATATTTCTTGGCATAAGGCTTGATTTAAAATGAACCAAAATAAAAATCATAAGTTGAAGCTTAAACCATTTATCTCCTTTTTGACCATTTTCATTTTTTTAGCCCTGGCATTTTCCGGTTTTATTCTTTATATCAAGCCAGAAGGAAGCTTAGCCAGATGGATTGGCTGGCAAGCTCTCGGCTTGGAGAAGAGCCGCTGGGAAGCGCTCCATCTCATTTTATGTTCATTTTTTGTGCTGACCGCTGTTCTACATTTGATTCTTAACTTTAGAGCTGTTCTTATTTATTTATCGAGCGGCATAGAAAAGACGAGGAAGAATCTGGCGGAGATGGCCCTTGCTTTCTTCTTGGTTGTAGTTTTAATGCTTACAGCTTTAATTAATGTTCCGCCTTCTTCCTGGCTGGCTCAGGGGAGGGCGTCCTTCAAGAACAACCCGGCCTCATTGCGGGTAAGAATGCCCTTTCCCGATTTTGAGAAACAATCATTGCCTCAGGTGGCAGCGTATCTTGGGTTAGAATTGAATGAGGTCGTGGCGAGACTTAAAAACCAGGAGATAAAATTATCTGATGTCGAGGCTTCCCTCGAGAAAATCAGCCAGGAAAACGGGCTCGCACCTCAGGATATTTTCTTGCTCCTGAGGCCATAAATTTTATTTCTTGAGAGAAGACCAAGCGGGTTTAACGCATTTTCAGCCTGTCGGTTTTCTGATAACCGGAGGGCACAGCGTAGGCGGAAGCAGTCGGAGCCTCCTTGGTGATTTCAGTCACTTCAAACGTGCTGCGCATCTTAGCTCCCATAACTTCGCCTGTCTGTTCGTAGGCTATCCAGTAACCTTTAATCTTGCGCAACTCAGCCAAGCTGGCTTCATCCACGCGCAACTGAAGTTTCATCAAGTTGTTAAAATACTTGTCCATGAATTGGTCGACATTAAAAGGAACTTCGGTTGAGGCCCAGACAGTCATCTTAAAGGGCATCATCATCACCGTGAGGTTTACATCATAGCCGGAGCATTTCCAGGAGCCGATGGTTTTGGTTTGACCCAGCGGGTTAACGGTTACTGTCATCTTCATCATCGATAGCATTTGGGCAAATTCCGGGGGCACGAGTTTGCTCAGGTCAAGCGGGAGTGGTGTTTCTAAGTAGGTTTTTTCTTTATGATTGATAAAATAAAGCAGGTTTTTCTTGCCGTCGATGATGATAGATTGTTCAGGGTCATGGCTGGCAAACCGGTCATCACTAATCCATTGCTCGGTCACTACGTTTTTTTCTGGCTGAGGTTGACCCATGAGCGTGAAAGCGTCGGTGTGAGACTTAGCTTTGATATGAATGTCTGCCGCAGCCAGCGTGCTTAGAAAACTAAGGGCTATTAAGAGAGAAATAAATTTTTTCATGGAGCCTCCTTTAAAGCTAAGCGGTATTATAAGCCATGCCACTCCTTAAAGCAATTTTGAATTTTTCTTGACTAACCGAGGAATATTCCAGTAATTATAATTTCTTATAGCGGGAGAAAAGCATGTTTATCTGGGTCTTTCATCGGGTGACTGGTCTCTTGCTGATTGTTTTTCTGGGCCTCAAATTCCTGACTTCGTTTTTCCTGATGACCAAGGACCAAAAGCCGGATTGGGCTTTAGCTCTTCATACCAGCCCGGTAATTGATGTTGTCTTAATTATCGCGGTCGTTTTCCACGCCCTTTATGGGTTGCGCACCGTCATCATGGACATGGGATGCAAGCGGGAGAAGCTTCTTTTCTGGCTGTTTACTGGCCTTGGAACAGGGCTAACCGTAGCTTTATTGGTGGTCTATTTCACCAGGAACTACTGAATGCTGACCCATGATATCCTGATTGTCGGCGGCGGCCTGGCTGGGTTAGCCGCGGCTCATCAAGCTGACCCTTCCCTCTCTGTAGCTTTAATTTCCCGCGTTCATCCTCTTCGCTCTCATTCAGTGGCGGCGCAAGGGGGAATTAACGCCGCCCTGGGCAATCATCCAGAAAGTCGGGATGATACCTGGGAGAAGCATGCCTATGACACGATTAAGGGAAGTGATTTTTTGGCTGACCAAGACGCGGCTGAGCTCCTCTGCCGGGAAGCTATCCCGATGATTTATGAGCTCGAAAGGATGGGCGTTCCCTTTAGTCGTTTTCCCGGTGGAGTAATTGCTCAGAGACCTTTTGGCGGCGCCGGGTTTCCGCGCACTTGCTATGCTGCTGACCGGACTGGCCTGGTGATTATGCATACCCTTTTTGAGCAAGCTTGGCGACGCCGACTCCGCTTTTATTCGGAATGGCTGGTAACCAACCTGATCGTCGAGCATGGAGTTTGTCAGGGAGTAGTGGTCTATGACCTCACCACCGGTCAAATTTATCCTGTCCGAGCTAAAGCAGTAATTTTTGCCACGGGTGGCTACGGCCGGGTTTATCTCAAAACCACGAATGCTTATATCAACCATGGCAGTGGCATAGGCATCGCTTACCGGGCCGGGGTCCCGCTCAAAGATATGGAGTTTGTCCAGTTTCATCCCACTTCTCTTTACAGCAAAAATATTCTCATTACTGAGGGAGCGAGGGGGGAGGGAGGCTATCTCTTGAACCGGCATGGCCGACGCTTCATGGCTGACTATGCTCCCCAGGCCATGGAGCTGGCGCCAAGAGATATTGTGGCGCGCGCCATTCAGACAGAAATTGACCGGGGCAATGGTTTTGAAGGAGAATACGTCCTTCTCGATTTGCGCCATCTCGGAGCGGAAAAAATTAAAAAAAGGTTGCCTTCAGTTCGGGAGATTTGCCTTCGCTTTGCCGGGCTTGACCCGATAGATAAGCCCATCCCAATTCAGCCCGCGCAGCATTATTCCATGGGCGGGATTGATGTGGATATAAGAGGAGCCACATTACTTCCCGGGTTTTATGCTGCGGGTGAATGCGCCTGTGTGAGCGTGCATGGGGCTAACCGGCTCGGCGGCAATTCCCTGCTGGAAACCATTGTTTTCGGCAAAATAGTTGGTCGAGAAGCATCCGCCTACGTGAAAAATAATCAAATAAAGGAAGCCAGCTCTCATTCGCTGGAAGCTGAAGCCAGAAAAGTGGAGGAAAAGGTAGAGGAATGGATGCGCCGGGAAAAAGGCGAAAAAGTTCATCGCTTACTTAATCGCCTGAAATTCACGATGAGCGAGAAGGTAGAGGAATGGATGCGCCGGGAAAAAGGCGAAAAAGTTCATCGCTTACTTAATCGCCTGAAATTCACGATGAGCGAGAAGGTAGGCATTTTCCGCACTCAAAAAGACCTGGAGCGGGCTTTAGTCGAAATTGCCTCTGTCCGCGAAGACTTTGAAAAAAAGGGTTGTTTGACTGGCCAGAGCCGGCGGTTTAGCCAGGAAATGGTTAATATGCTTGAGTTTGGCTATATGCTTGACCTTTGCGAAGTAATTACCATCGGGGCTCTGGCTCGCCAGGAGACAAGGGGCTCTCATTTCCGCCTCGATTATCCCAGCCGCAATGACCAAGAATGGCTTAAACACACTCTGGTCACCTGGAAAGATGGCCGGCCTCAAATAGGGTATAAGCCGGTCACTATTACGAAGTATTCGCCCATTGCCAGGTTATACTGAAAGGGAAGCTTATGGCGAAGAGATATCTCTTTCGCATTTTTCGCTTCGACCCGGAGACTGACGAGGCGCCCTGTTTCCGTGATTATATTTACGAGGAAGAAAAACCAAAGGTGGTGCTGGAAGCCCTGATGGACATCCGCAATGAACAAGACGCCACGTTAGCCTTTCGCTATAGTTGTCGGGAAGCTGTTTGTGGTAGCTGCAGCCTGGTAATTAACGGAGAATTTGAACTGGCCTGCCGCACTCGGCTGGCTTCCTTAGGTTCAGATATTATTGTCATTGAGCCGCTGCCCAATTTACCTATTCAGAAAGACCTCGTCGTGGACATGGAGCCATTTTGGCAGGCGCTCGAAAGGATTAAGCCCTACGTGATGGCCGAAGAAGAAGGAAAAGGTGGGGAGAGAAGAGAAAAGGAAGAACTATCCTTGACTCCAGAAGCAGAAGAAAAAACCATTATCCCCACCTTATCCGGTTACCGCATAGAAGAGAAGGAAATGGAAGCGATCGAGGCTTTCACTAACTGCATTTTATGCGGTTGTTGTTATAGCGCTTGCCCGGTTGTTTCTCGAGATGAAAGCTATATCGGTCCTATCGCTCTGGCCAAGCTTTATCGCTACGTCCGTGACCCGCGTGACCGTCGGTCCTTTCAGGATTGGGCCAACATAGGCACCTCTTCAGGTCTCTGGGGTTGCGATACTGTTTTTCGCTGCAACGAAGTTTGTCCTCGAGAGGTAAGGCCAGCCGATGGCATCCTGGCCTTGAGGCGACGGTATGTTTGGGAGAAAATAAAGCAAATTTTCAAGAAAGAAAAATGAAATTTCGCTATTCTTGTCTCAACCGTCGTTCATTTCTCCGTTGGTTGGGGGGTGGCTGGCTGGGAGCTCTAGTCGCCAGCCTGCTTTATCCGCTTTTAAGAACAGTTATCCCGCCTTATAAAGAGCCAGAGGAAGTCACGCTCCCTTTGACCGAACTCTCTGATTTCCCGCCTAATTCAGTGAAACATTTTGCCTGGGGAGTGAAACCAGGGATTTTACAGAAGAAAGAGGACGGCTCGCTCCAGGCTTTTGTCGGTGTGTGTACTCATCTCGATTGTAACGTTCAGTATCTCGCAGCCCAACACAAATTCTTCTGTGCTTGCCACGAAGGCTGGTATGATGAAAACGGCATAAACATTGCTGGCCCTCCTCCCCGACCCTTAAGACGTTTAATCATCGTCGAAGAGGTGGATAAATTAATCATTCGCCGGGAAGAAAAGACATGAAAATGAAGGGAGAAAAATATCAGCGGAAAGCCTGGCCGTGGTGGGAGGAAAGAATAGGCTGGCGGGCCATATCCGATTTTCTGCGCCATAAAAGTATTCCTCAGACGGAGCACACAGTTTGGCTTTATACTGGTAGTCTTATCCTGCTCTTTTTTTTAATTCAGGTGCTCACCGGCATTATTCTGGCGTTATATTATAAACCAACCATAGCTGAGGCCAACGCCAGTGTCAGGCAAATTATGACGGAAGTTCCCTTTGGTTGGATTATCCGGTCGCTTCATTTCTGGTCAGCTACCGCCATGATAGCTACCGTTTTTGTCCATATGATAAGCATCTGGTTGCTGAAATCTTATCGGCGGCCGCGCGAGCTTACCTGGATGAGTGGGGTGTTTCTTCTCGTCTGCACGCTTGGTTTTGGGTTTACGGGCTATCTTCTCCCCTGGGATAGCTTATCCTTAGCCGCGACCAAAGTAGGCACGGATATTCCCCGCGTCATTCCGGGCATAGGCAGGTGGATTTCCCAATTCCTCCGAGGGGGAGAAGATGTCGGGGCTGATACCCTCACCCGTTTTTTTATTTTCCATGTCTGTGTCCTGCCGCTTGCCCTTCTTCTTTTTGTCGGCTTCCATCTTTTTCTCATCCAGAAACTGGGCATGAGTCTTCCGTTGCGTTATGAAATAAAGGGGATAAAAGTTAAAGAGATACCTTTTTGGCCTAATTTTGTCTTACGGGAAGCAAGGGTATGGTTATTGGCG
>FWPV01005936.1_pt1 | contig 23945 bp, 22 predicted proteins | sample 2228371 | NCBI WGS metagenome assembly FWPV01 (sample SAMEA103939776, study PRJEB20133) | metagenome | reverse complement strand
CGGATGAACCGCGGCGTTCCGCCCACCGCGCGAAACGCGCGCACCGGCGAATTTACCCCACCCGGAATCACCCGTTCGGCGCGGGAAAGCCACGTGGCGTTGACGTCATGGGCAGCCGTTTCCATGTCTTGCTCCTAGTGATGACGCGTTGGCATGCGAATATAGCACCGAACGCGGCGATGGCGCTGAGCCCCGTGATGCCTCGAACGTCTTGCTTGCGCCGAATGCAATGCAGCACCGCGCGCTGCCACTTCCGATCGGTGCGGCAATTGCGGCCATTTTGCCGCGTTTTTCCAGCGATGAGTGCAAAGGGTGTCGACGGAAAATGATCCTGTCGAATTTTCGTGGAACGAGCGATGTTTGCCACTTCCTTTTCGCACCCGGCCTTCGTGCTGTTCGGACAGACACGTCTTCCCGCTGCGCTGCCGCCGGTGGTCCATTACTGCGGTCAGGAACGCTTCATGCGCAAAGCGCTGGCCCTGCAAGCCGAGCGCGGCCCCGTGTTCGACGTGGTGCTCGACCTCGAGGACGGCGCGCCGGCCGGGCGGGAACGCGAATTCGCCGAGCTGGCGGTGGAACTGGTGCTAAGCGACGAGAATCGCTTCAACCGCGTCGGCGTGCGCGTTCACGACCGCACCCACCCGCACTGGCTGCGCGATCTCGACCTATTGCTGCCGCGTACCGCAGCGCGGCTGGCGTTTGTGACGCTACCGAAAGCGCGCAGCTTCGAAGACGTCGCAGTGGTCGCCGACGTGATCGCACAATGCTGCCGCGGCCAGCGCGTGCCGCCGCTGCATGTGCTCATCGAAACCCACGGCGCGCTGCGCGACGCCTACGCGATCGCCGCGCATCCGCTCGTGGAGTGCCTAGACTTCGGATTGATGGATTTCGTCTCAGAACACCTGGGGGCGATTCCGGCGGAAGCGATGCGCTCGCCGCTACAATTCACGCACCCGCTGGTGCGCCGCGCCAAGGAAACCGTCGCCGCGGCCGCGCACGCGGCGGGCAAGACCCCCGCGCACAACGTCTGCGTGGTGCTCGACAACCCCGACGCGGTCTTTGCCGACGCGCAACGCGCGCGTCGGGAATTCGGCTTTACGCGCATGTGGAGCATTCATCCGCAACAGATCGACCCGATCCTGCGCGCCTTTTCCCCGAGCCAAGCGGAAATCGCCACCGCCGCCGAGATCCTCAGCGCCGCCGCCGCTGCGTCGTGGGGACCGATTCGGCACGGCAACACGCTGCACGACCGCGCGAGCTACCGCTATTATTGGGCGCTGCTGGCGCGCGCGCATGCGGCGGGGGAAGAATTGCCGCAAAGCGTGCGGGCGTGGTTCAGGCAGGAGTCAGTCTCATGAGCAATATCACCGACTCCGAATTCCGTCTGGCGCGGCGACGGGAGTTGCAGCGCGTGGCAGCAATCACCGCATCGCTGGCGCTGAGCGGTCGAATCGCAACGGCCTTTGCGTCACCACCCATTCCGATGGTATTTCAACCGCGACCGTCAGACGAATTCGACGCAAAAACCCTGGATACCACCGTGTGGCGTACGGCGCATCCGCACTATCGCGGTCGCCCTCCGGGAATCATCGATTCGAACGCGGTGCGGCTTGCGGATGGCTGCGCCGTGCTCACCACTCAGTCCCACGGAGACCGCTATTTGACACCGTGGATGGAAACGGTACAACCCATCCGCTACGGTTATCTGGAAGTCCGGGCGCGTTTGTCGCTCTCTCACATCAACCAAGCCTTTTGGCTTTATGGTTGGTACGCCGACGGTACCCGAGAAATCGACGTGCGACAAATGGCTCCCGGAGCACGCAATGAACGACATCGCGTCAATACCAATTTACACAGGTACGACGGAGACCCCAGCCGGGAAAACGACCACAACCGACGCTCCTCGCCTGCGGCATGGGAAGATCCCGCGTTCGACCCCATCGATTGGCACCGTTATGCGTTGCTCTGGACGCCTGAAACTCTATCTTGGTACGTCGATGACCTCAGGATCAGGAGCAGCCCCAACCGCGATTTTCATCGCCCCATGCAGGTGATTTTCACAAGTGAAATTCACCCCTCATGGTTTGGCATACCCTCGGCCAGCGAACTACCCAGCACATTTTGGATCGACTACATACGCGTATGGGGATTAGTATGATTCGCAACGGCGCAGTGCTTGCTCAGCGAGCTGTGCATACCCAACCGGACAAATAGATCATGACAGGGAGATGGCGATGGCAAGACTTTCCCATTATCCGATACGGACGCTGCTGATCACGCTAGGTGCCATCACCACCGTGTGGGGCTGTGCCTCACCTCGTCCCGACATTCCCGGAGGCGTTGCCGTTCATCGCGAGAACCTGCGCGAATCCGCAGCTCTTTTCATCGGTCGTGACTATCTGCTTTCCCCCGGCGATGAATTGGAAATCGTCTATCAATTCGACACCGCCTTACAGTCGGAATACCGTCTGGCCGTCGGCGATCAACTGCGAGTGGAATTCATCGACTATCCGCAGCTGGACCGTACGGTCGACGTCCGCCCGGATGGACGCATCACCTTGCCTTATCTGGGTGACGTCGATGCCGTCGGCAGAACGCCGCAGCAACTCGCGCAAGAGATCGGCGAGCATTACGCCAAGCTATTACGACAACCCCGCGCCACCGTATCGCTTGTACGCTATGGGCAGCGCATCCGCGACCTCAAGGAAGCCATTCGCACAGCCACCCGAGGACAAAGCCGATTGACAGTCGTCGGCCCTGACGGACGCATCACGTTACCGCTGATCGAACCGATCTTCGTTGTAGGCAAAACCATCGAACAAACGCAACGAGAAATTACCCAAGCCTATGCCAGCAAAATCGAAGGATTGAACGTTTCTACCCTTCTGCTCAAAGCCGCTGGCAACCGCGCTTACGTATTCGGTTATGTCGGTCGTCCCAGTTTCATCGAATTGATCGGACCGACGACCGTCACACAAGCGATTGCGATTGCCGGAGGCCTCGATCCACGTGCCGAAACCCGTACCGTGCTGTTGATCACCCGTGACGAATCCAACCACCCCGTCGGTCGCATCATCGACCTCAAAGAGATCCTCACGACGGGCAATCTGGGGCGTGACCCGATCCTGCGGCAAGGAGACGTCGTATATGTACCGAACACTCGCCTATCAGACGCCGCTTTGACTGCCGAACAGTTGTGGTCGCTGATCCCGCGGCCATTCTCGTTCAGTTACCAGCGCAATTTCTAACGGAGACCGGTCATGAACTCGACGAACCGCAATGCCCGCTCCCTTCCAGCAGCAAACGTTGGTACAGAAACCCAAACGCTGCGAGACATGCTGAGCATGTTTTTTTACAAAAAAAATGTGTTCTGGGCGTCCTTCTTAGGCATATTGGCGATTACCTTGGCATTTGCTTTGTTTTCCCCTCCCCGATACGTCGTCACTGCCGAGCTATTGGTCAAACCCGCCTTGACCCGCCCATTCATGGTTCAAGCCGACCCAAACGCATATTTTGAAGCAACGGTCACCCTCAAGGATTTGAACACAGTCATGTTTCTGTTACAGTCCAGCGAACATCTCGCCCAAGTCGTAGTGAAACAAGGGTTAGCCCCTGCCGATGACCCTGCAGCCTTGCAAAAAGAAGTGACGCGATTGAAATCTCGCCTTAAAGTAGAACCGCTGACCGATTCCAATATCCTGCGCGTGTCTTTGTCTGGCCCAGACCCAGAGAAGACCACTGTCTTTCTCGATACGCTGGTGAATCATTTCGTCGATTTTTACATCGATATCAACCGAGTCAGGAAAGGTCTCGATTTCTTCGAGTCACAAAGGCAGCTGCTGCAGCATCGCTTGTCCCAGCTCAATCAAGAGTTAGATCGGCTCATCAGACAAGAAAAAATCGTCGACCCACAGATCCAACGTGAAAACATGTTGGAACTGGCGCGCAACCTCGAACAGGAACGCACCCGCGTACTGTCGCAACTCGAAGAAACGCGAGCCAAGATCAGTGCCTTCGATGAAGCGTTGCGCCGTTTCGAAAACGACGGCGGTTCGAGCCTGGTGGGTCTGCCAAAAAATACCATTTACGAGTACCCATCATTGATCGAAATGGAAAAAACCCTCGCCCAGCTGACGATCAACCTGCAACGGGCACGCAACGACTTCCAAGCTGATACCAAACCCGTTCGCGACGCTGCCGCCCAACTCAGCAACATGCGCCGACAGATCCGACAATACCTCACCCAGATCATCGACGATCTGCGCGTCGAAGAGCGCAGCCTCAGCACTACCGCTGCCAGTATTGCTGAGCGCATCTCCGTTCTACAACAAGAAGCCATCCGTCTGACCGGAAGGTCGCTGGTGATCGAACAAATCCAACTGGAAAAAAACGTCGTGAGCAAGCACTTCGCCCTTTACGCCGACAAAGAAGAAGAGGCGCGTATTCGCGAAGCCAAAGACGAAGCGCGTTTTGCCAACGTCAGCGTCGCAGCGGCCCCACGCGTTCCTCACGAACCGTTGTTCCCGCGCCCGTTACTGATGCTGGTACTTGCTTTGGTCGTGGGCCCTTTCGTTGCGCTCGGCATTGCGGCTGCTTCATACCTGTCCGAGCAACGCATCTATACGCCTTTCGATGCGAGTACGGTCGTTCCCGTGCTTGGTTCCTTGGAGGAACTTCCCGGGACGGTATTGACCTTGTCTTCTCACCCTGCGACATCCGCTCATTCTGGTTTCACGCGTTCGGGAGTACAGTCATGAGCTTGGCAACCATTATGGAACGCGCGACCGGTCGAAGCCTTAAGGTGCACCGGGCATCGGTCCCATTCCCGGACCCCTGGGGCAGAGCTGAACATGCTCCGGCAGGGGCCGCAGTGGCCGCACCCGAAAGATTCACCGAGCCTCTCCCGCCGCTGGACACTCCTGCTCCCCCTCATGCTACGGCGCACTCCGCCGAACCTGCACCGTCGGGGACAGCAAAGTTGTCACCTCCTCCGCGGTTGCTGTCCCTGCCCTCCAGATGGGCGATCGAAACCCAGCGAATCACGCATCTTCTCAGCCTGGAACGAGACGACGCACCACGGGTGATCACGCTGAGCGGACTTCAGTTCAAGTGCGGCGTCAGCACCGTTGCTCTGTTACTGGCACACCATTTGGCGAGCGCACAAAGCGATCAGCGCATTCTGCTCATCGATTACGCCGTAAGCGGCGCAGCCCTCACGGCTTGGCATCACCTCCACTTCGTGGGCTCCGCTCTGTCATGGCAGCATTTTCCCGCCGATCAGTCCCTGCATTGCCTATCCTTACGCGGCGGCGAAACATACGCCGTGGCTGAACGCCTGCGTTGGTACCGCTCTTTGATCCTCTCCGCAAGACAGCGTTACTCGCGCATCATCATCGATACCCCGCCACTGGGCAAACTGGTAGAACCTTTGCTTCTGGCGCCCGAAAGCGACGGCATAGTGCTCATCCTCAAAAGCGGCGCGACGCGCAAACCAGCTTTGGTCCACTGGAGCCAAGAGCTTCAGCGCATGGGCGTCACCGTCTTGGGTAGCGTCTTGACCTTCCGCCAATATCCGCTGCCGAAATGGCTGCTGCGCTGGATCTGAAGAGATGAAAACCGACCTTGCCAGCCCGTCGGCTTCGCCCGCGATCGTCGTCGGTGCACTGGCCGGCGCCATCTTGGCTTACGCCACCGTATGGGATGGCAAAACGGCTCTCGCCATGATCGCAGCGCTGGTGGGCATGACCGGCATCGTTCTGTTGTGGTTGCTTGGCTCTCGACGGCTGGTAGAGGACTCACTATTCGTTTTGGCGATTTTCGGCTTGGCGCTGACTTTTCTCGACAACAACTTTGGCTTCCGCCAAATCACCAGTTTTTTCGTTTTGGTCAATGGCTTTCGCGTCAGTCTCAGCGACGTCGTACTCACGCTCCTCGCCGTGCTGTGGTGGTTGGACCGTGAGCGACCGAGGGAACGTTTTTGCATCCCCATGCCTTTATGGCTGCTTTTGTTGCTCAGTCTGGCCTGGGGAGCGTTCAACGCCGCTTTCGTCGCGCGAGAATCCTTCTTTGCATGGAGCTTGTGGTGGCGAGAATTCAAGATCGTTCTCATTTTATTATTCTTATCCCATTTCATACAGCCACGACATTTCGCGTTGATGGGTTATGCGCTGGCTGTCGGGGTAGCACTCCAGTTTCTGGCTGTTCTCGACCAACGATTTGGTCCTTATGTATTTACCAAGGAGCTTCTGAAAACCGAATACGCGCTTCAAAGCGCCGCGGGAACTTTGACGATCACCCGCTACAGTGGCACGTTAGGACACCCGAATACTCTGGCGAACTTTTTGTTGATCGCGATCGTGTGGCTTTGGTTCATGATTCCGAACCTCCAACGTCGCGCCATCCAGTTTTTTCTTCTGGCCGCGATCGCGCTCGCGTTCTGGACGCTGGTGCAAACTGGGTCGCGTGGCGGCTGGTTAGCGTCGGCACTGGCGCTAGGATTTGGTATCGTCGCTTGGTACAAACGCAATGGCAAAAACGTTTATTTCGCCGCATTCGTCGCAATCTTTACCCTCGCAGCAGTTTTTGCCGCTCTATGGAACCTTTCCCCTGAGTTTCGCCAACGTCTGACTCTGGAGGATCGGGGAGCGGCGATGGTTCGGGTACCTTTGATGCAGGTTGCCGGCAACATGATTCAAACCCAACCGCTCACTGGAGTTGGTTACGGTCAATACACGCAAGTGATGTCTTTTTACGACACGACGGCATTGCGCGTCAGCAGCTGGTTTGGCTATCCAGTGCACAACTGGGCATTGCTGACCGCCGCCGAAGCGGGACTACCGGCGCTGGCCCTCCATCTGATGGTGCTGGCGTTGATCATCCGCTATGGATGGCAGGTTTTTCGCGCTAGCAGCGGCCTTTATGCCGACGCCGGTTTGACGGCGGTCGGCACCACTTTTGGCTGGTTCTTGCAGCAAATGACCAACCCGGATTATTATTTCCTGCCCGAATATCTCTGGTTCATCTGGGCGGCGATGCTCTCTGCGCGGCGTCTGCACGGCGCGGCTTTGCGCCGAGGTATCGCCACGCCATGGCCCGGTATAAGAACATCGGATTCCCGAGCCAATAACGCCTCCAGGTGTGGCGCGGTTGCTGCCAAAAACGATACAACCATTCACCGCCGTGATCGATTAGCCAGCGTGGCCCACGCTTGATCGCGCCGATGGCGACACGTGCATAACCACCGGACGGCAGCACCAAGCGCAGCGAAGGAATCCGGCTCAGGCGCTGCCAGTGCTGACATATCCACAATTCCTGACGCGGCATGCCCATGCCAACGAGAAGGATGTGGGGGGCGCTGGCTTCGATCGTTGCAAGGACGTCTTCGTTATCCCTCCCCTCGGCGTCGAAAAACCCATGATGCCAGCCGGACAACTGGACTTCAGGATGGGAGGAACGCAACCATGCAGCGAACGCCGCAGCCACTTCTGGGGTATCTCCCAACCAAAACACCGCAGCGTGTCGTTGGGCACAACGCTGCCAAAACGCTGGCATCCAGTCGGCGAAGGTCAACCGTTCCCCCAGTTCGACGCCACACCAACGTGCGGCCAACAACACCCCATGACCATCGACGAAACAAAGGTCAGCTCGGTTGAGCGCATCGCGAAATAACGGATTCTCCCACGCCAGGTTGAGCGCGTGAGCGTTGACATTGGCATAATAGCGTGCTTGCACTCCTTGCAGCGCAGCGACCAAATGGTTCAACAGATCCAAGCGAGTGACGCGATGTACGCGCACTCCCATGAAATCCACCGACGGCAACGTCGGTAACTGTGAGACGAGCATGAAAATTTCGTCGATCAAAGCTGTCCTGCGTGCGATCATACCGCAGCATCGCTGCGTCGGCGTGTTTTCCGCGCCAGCCCCCACCTACGAGCTACAAGCCCTGACTGGTACCATCGCCATTGATCTTGCACCTTTGGAAGCACATCTTCGCCACGATCGGCACCTGCAACTCATGGCAACGATGGCGCCAAGCCGTTGGGCGCGGGGTGACCGCTTGTGGATATTCCGATTCGAAGAAACGCTCGTCCATCTGGCTTGGACTCGTTACGACGAGCGCCTCGACCTGACCCATGAACTCGGCCCAGGTTGTCTTTGGTCTCTTCCCAAAGGAGCCACGGTAATCTATGATTGCTACACCCTGCCACACGCCCGCCGGCAAGGGTTCTATCGACTCGCCCTGCAGTGGCTTCGTCAATATCACGGCAGCTGCTGTTGGATCTATTGTGAGCCTCGCAACCGTCCTTCCTGGCAAGGCATTCTCGGAGCGGGTTTTTCCTGTTTGGGCTCAGTGTGTCGGTGGCAATGGGCAGGCCAATACTGGGGCAAAATACCGGAAATGCCGCTCACCGCGTCCGCTAAATGAAAACTTTTTCCTTGCGCCTTTGGGCTCTGGCCGACGTACTGGCTCTGTGGTTGGCCTTATTGATTGCCACCTACATCGCCAGCCGCGAAATGGAAGGGGTGCGCTTTCTGTACGTGCTGGAGTGGCGCCTCAGCATCGCCAACGTCTTGGCCCTGACGCTGCTCAGTATCGTTTGGGTGGTAATCAACCATCTGCTCGATAGCTATCGTGATCCCTCACCCAGAATCCCGCAACAGCTGCTGCGTGTGGGGACTGCCGTGGCGATCGGCGTTTGTCTGCTGTCGTTGGGGTCGGTGCTCTTGCACATCAGATTGTTCAGCCCCAAATTCATCGCCGTCTTCGCCCTGAGTTATTTTCCGCTCGACTTAGGGTTACGGCACCTGCAAACGTCTGTGTGGTCTTATCTCGACCCCGCTCGTCATTATCAGCAACAGGTGGTGCTGCTCGGAACCGATCCAGCCTGTGATCGCTTTTTGTCCGCGGTCCGCACCCAACCGCACTGCCTTGTCGCCGGTTATTTCGCGCCCCAAGCTCACCCTGCTTGGCCCGAGCGCCATCTCGGTTCCCTCGATCGCTTGAACGATTACCTGTCCACGCATGTCGTCGATGCAATTTTCGTGGGTTTGAGCATGCAGGAACTCGATGTCACGGTGCGCGAGGCATTGACACAAGCGGAAGCGATGGGCATCGAAGTACTTTTGCCATTGCGCACCCTCGAAGAAGCGATTCCGTTACCACAACCCTTGGGGCATCGCGCCTACCTCCGCCGCGTCATCAGCGGCAACGAACCCGAGGCCATCCTGGCGTTCGACTCTGGCCCTCAGATGGGCTGGAGTTACTTCATCAAACGCCTGCTCGACATCACCACCGCGATGGGCTTGCTGTTGCTGCTCTCACCGTTGCTCCTTGCCATCGCGATAGCGATTCGCACCACGATGGGATCACCCGTCTTCTTCGTTCAACCCCGCATGGGTTACCATCGACGCGTTTTTTTGCTTTACAAGTTCCGCTCCATGATCAACGACGCAGATTCGATGCGTGAGGCGCTGCGTGCTTTTAACGAGCGCGACGGAGCGGCCTTCAAAATGAAGGCAGACCCGCGGGTCACCCCCCTTGGACGCTGGTTGCGCCGCTGGAACCTCGATGAGTTGCCGCAGCTGATCAACATCCTCAAAGGCGAGATGAGCCTGGTGGGACCGCGTCCCTTGCCACTGGACGACTACGCACGCATGGATCGGGGCACTTACCTGCGACGCACCAGTGTATTGCCAGGAATCACCTGCACATGGCAAATCAGCCAACGGGAGCACATCCCCTTTGCAGAATGGATGCGCATGGACCTCGAGTACATCGATCATTGGAGCCTGCGCCAAGATTTGGTGATCTTGCTACGTACCGCCTGGGTGGTACTCGCCGGGCACGGCGACCGGTAAGGCGCGCAAAAATTGTGCGAATTGCGCGTGATTGCGGGGCGCATCGAACCGCTCGCACAGGCGCGCGTGTGCCCGACGCGTCAGCGCCCCGACATCGATCGCACCACACGCCACCTGTGCCATCGCCTGCGCCACGGCCGCGCTGTCATTGGGTGGAACCAGCAGCGCCGCGTCACCCACCAACTCGATCACCGCACCGACGTTTGTTGTCACTATCGGCACACTGGCGTTCATCGCTTCCATCAGAACGGTCGGCATTCCTTCGACCACGCTGGTGAGGACGAACAGATGGTATTGACGATACAAGCGCAAAACCTCATCGTGATCCCGCGGTCCCAACAGGCAAACGGACGATTGCAATCCCATGCTGGCGATCTGAGCACGCAGAAGCGCTTCTCGCTCACCGGCTCCCACGATATCGCACCGCACCGCGATGCCGCGGTCCCGCAAGCGCGCACACGCCTCCACCAACACATGCTGCGCTTTGTGCTCGCTGAGTCGCCCGACCGAGAGCACGCGCAACGGCTGCTCGAGCACGGGAGGATCTCGGTAAGGTTGCGGCACCACCCCGAGGGGGATTACCGCTCGGGGTGCAGGAAGAAGGGATTCTCCCCAGCGCTCGATCAGAAAATCGAAATTGTGCTGGGAAATCGAGACCAATGCTGCAGCGTCGTGTATCTTCGCGGCCAGATCGGGCGGGTCATCGAAGGTCACATCCGCACCATGCAAGGTCAAACTGTACGGCACTCCGGCCAATTGCCGGCAGGCCCGCGCCACCGCTGCCCCCCCATAGGTGAAATGCGCGTGCACGTGAATGGGGTGACCAGCGAAACGGTGCAGCAACACCAGCGCGCCTAGCCATTGGCGCATCCGCACGGACAGCGGCTCGGCGCGCCGCCAGAAATCACGCCACGCGGTACGGACGTAAGGACTCAACGAACGTTCGGCCCAGCGCAGCGCTCGACGCAGTTCTCCCACACCGACGTCTTGCAGGTAGAATACTTCATCGGTAATCGCCCGCATGCGCTCATGGACCTCGGTAGAGAGGGGACGATGGTTGGAGACGTGTACGATCGGCATGCCCATCGCTGCTAAAGACTGGGCTTGCGCATGAACGAAGGTCTCACTCAGACACGGAAAGCGCGAATGCACGAAAACGAACAACGGGGGTCGTCGGGATGGCATGGAGCTTGATGGCAGCGCTGGCTTGGCTGCCGACATTGTATCTGATCATGCTCAGTCTGGCGGCTCGGCGCTGTCCCCCACCGTGGCCGCCTCCAGGTTCGCTCCCGCATCCCCTGCCGCGACTGCACATCGTCATTCCTGCCCACGACGAGGCGGCACTCATCGCCGATACGGTCGCTGCCGCTCTAACACTAGATTATCCGCGCAATCGATTTGACGTTTGGGTCATTGCCAACGCCTGTCGTGACGACACCGCCGAGCGAGCGAAAATGGCAGGAGCCAATGTACTGGAGCTCGCTACACCAGGCAAGGGACAAGCACTCGATTTCGCGCTCGGCCATCTTCTCTCCCTGCCCGAACCTTGGGATGCGGTCGTCGTACTCGACGCCGATTCCACACTTTCCAGTAACGCGCTTCAAATCATCGCGCAGCAACTCGCCGCGGGGTCGGCTGCCATCCAGCTAAGATACGCCGTCCGCAATATGACGGATCATCCGAGAACACGAACCGCTGCGCTGCAGCTGACCTCTTACAATGGCGTTCGTCCTGCGGGACGCGATGCATTGGGCTGGTCCGCGGGATTGTTCGGCAACGGCTTTGCACTGACTCGCCAAACCATCCAGCAAGTGCCTTACCGCTGTCACAGCATCATCGAAGATCTCGAGTACCATCAGCGACTCCAAGCCGCGTCGATCCGGGTGCGTTTTGCCGATGCCGCAGTCGTCTGGGCAGAGATGCCACAGACCCGCCGTCAGCTCGCAACTCAACGCGTGCGCTGGGAACGCGGCAGATTGCAGCTGATGCGACAGGATTTGTGTTCGTCTGAGCCCAAATTCGCCAGCAGTCCGTTCGTCGCTCTCGGGCGAATCGCGGAACTGTATTGCCCCCCCGTCAGCTGGATCGCTCTGGCCTTTCTCGCGGCATTCTGCTGCGGAAACCCCAACACAAGGCTCGCGGCCGCAATGGGGTTAGGGGCACTAGGGTGGCATTACTGGGACGCCGCCCGCCGCTACGGCTTGCAAAAACTGTTCGTCACCTCGCTGTGGTACTTCCCATGGTTCGTGGTGGAAAAACTCGTGGCGGTGCTCCTGTCCTTCTGGCGAGAACCGACAGTGCGCTGGCACCGCACTCAACGCCGGAGCGACGATGAGCGCTGACCTGATCGTGATGTACCACAGTGTCGTTCCCGACGATGCGCCCGTAGCCGATTGGCTGCACGTTCCGGCATCGCGTTTTGCGCAACAACTGCGCTGGCTGTGCCTTTTTTTCCAGCCCTGTACGCCGGCAGAATTCATGACCCCCACGCACTCCCTGCGGCCCCGTTTGCTCGTGACTTTCGACGACGGCTACGCCAACAATCTTACCGTCGCCCTGCCGATTCTGCGCCAAGCTGGCGTGCCCGCTTTGTTCTTCCTGGCCACCGGTTACCTCGATGCCTCTTGGTTTTGGTGGGACCGATTGCGAGCCGGTTTGGCGGCCATCGGGCGTCGTACCGATGCCAGCTCCTTCGATTTGGTCAAGCGCTTACCCCCGCAGGAGGTAGAAACCGCCGTCACTGAGCATCTGCGGCAAGCAGGAGCGCCCAGTGAGCCGCCCCCGTCTCCATGGCTGCGGCCGCTACGCTGGGAAGAAGCCGAGCGTTTGGCGCGCAGTCAAGGCGTATTCATCGGTATTCATGGCGATCGTCATGAGATTTTTTCGCACCTGGATCGGGAGGAGCTAGGAGCTACCTTGCAACGCGCGCAACGGCAACTCGCCGCGCGCCTTGGACTGACCTCCCCCTGGCTCGCTCCTCCCAACGGTGCTTGGCTCAGCGAACATCTGCCGTTGTTCGCACAGTTGGGTTTTTCTCACGTCTTTACCACGACACCAGGCTGGGTCAAGCGTGCCGATTCGCACGACCGCCCACAGCTTTTGCCGCGTTTAGGAATAGGTGCTGATGACCGCCCCGTGCGCGTCCTTTCTCGGGCCATCAAAACCCGATTTCTCCGGAATGCATGGTCATGAGCCGTCCACTACCTCACCCCCGCACGACGCTGCTGATTTTGGCACTTTTGGCCTGGGGTGGATTTCTACTCGGTGTCGGGCTCATGTCCCGATGGCTGACACCTCTTGCCGAATCGACTCCCGTCCCCGCCGATGCCCCTGTGGTCGACTCCGCCCCTGCATCATCCTTACCCCAAGACCCAGCGATTGGACAAGCCCAGAACGACGCGACGATCAGTCCTCGACCTTCGCCTCCTGCTGCCCACGCACCAACCACCACACCCAGCGCAGTCGCCGCCTTGGACATCGCCAAAACCAACGAGGCACCGCCTTCGGCAGCCGCACCCGCTGCCGCAGAACTCCCCCCGGCTGACGATACGCATAGCCTGCGCAGCGACGGGAAGACTTTGCGCACCAGTACCTCGCCCAATGCTTCGTCCAACGCCACTGCCGAAGCTCAGCCATCGCGCCGAGCCGCCACAACCAACGAGCCAGCTCCACCCCCCCGACGCGACCGATCGCGCCCAGATCATGAAACGAAGACGAACTCAACCACGAAACCGCGCGATCCAGGACGCCGCTCCGAACCGACTGAAGCGAACCACAACGCCTGGTTCGTCCAGATCGGGGCATTTACCACGCCACAAGCGGCAACGCAGGCGCGAACGCGTTTACCCCGCTTGAACTTCCCCGTGCGCGAAACCCCAATCACCCTGGAAAATGGGCAAGTGCTCCATCGGGTCCGCGTTGGGCCGATTCCCCGGCGCGAGCAAGCGCTGGCCATACAGCGCCAACTGCGTGAAGCAGGCTTCGAGGCCACCATCGTCAGGTAGAGTGGCGCTCAGCTCATTTCGCGGCGCTGTCGAAGCGATCCAAAAACGGCATGTAGGTGAAACGAATCGACTCGGCGGCACGGCGAGCCGATTCGGCCGATGTAAAAGGACCGGCAAAGACACGAACCACCGACCGACCTGCCAATAAACCCGGTTGTGAGATCACTTCCAGGCCCAGCGTGGGCAGACTCTGGCGGATCTCTGCCAACAATGAGTCGTCGAACAAGGTAGCGTAATACAAGTAGAACTGTCCGCGATTGTCGGAAACCACCAGATCGGCTCGCCGCAGCCGGGGCAAAGACACGCGTTGGGCTGGGGTTACTCCATCGAGGTTCAAACCCGGATTCGCGGCCAGAACCAGATCGCGCACTGCACCGTTATCGACACCGTAAAAGCGGCTGAGTTGTTCGAGCATGTCCCTGGTGTCCCGAACATCGACCTCGTGCGGGGCCAGGGTCGGCGTCGGCAAGGCAAGCACCGAAACGGCGGTTACCGGGGACGGCGTATTGCGCAAAGACGCGCTTGGCATCCCCTCGCTGCGAGGCGACACCGAATAGCCAGAACGCTGGGACTCATCCGAAACGACCGCATGAGGCTGCAACCACCAGTAAGCTGCGGCCGCTCCCATGAGGAGCGATAAAAGCAAGGTAGCCACATACCAGACCCACTGTTTAGAGGGCGTATCCGCCGTGGGTAACGGTCCTGCCCCCAGCGTCGGAGGAGACGGATAAGGGTCGATCGACTCAGCGGGAGGAGCGGGAGCGTTCAAAGCCGCTACGTCTGGGGGAAACGTCGCCGGAGCCAAGTTTTGTCCGGCTGCCGTTCCAGGAGCTCCCCCAACCGTAGCAGCCACCGAGCTCATCCCACCAGTGCCTATGCGGACTGGCTGAGCTTCGGCTGGCGTCAGCGGCGGTACGGACGGCTCTGCTTGTGGTGCTGGCTGAGCCGACGCAGAGGCTTCTTTCACCAAAGGTGTAGATGGAAACACCGGCGCTGCGTCGGCATCAAGAAAGGATCGACCTAAAGGCAGTTTGTCGATCGCCGCTTCCAGGTCTTGCCGCTCGACCGTCTGCGACTGGCGACCGAAGGCAAACACCAGCGAGTGATCGCACAGCTGGTTGATCAAGCGGGGAATGCCACGGCTATGCTGATGCACGAGTTCGATCACGTGCCTTGGGATGAGATAGGGATCACCGCCAGCCGTACGCAGCCGATGTTGAATGTAGCTGATCGTATCATCAAGGTCGAACGGAACCAGATGCTCCATCAATGCAATGCGCTGCATCAACGGCCGCATGTGATGCTGACGCAGCTGCTCGATCAGCTCATCCTGGCCACTTAGCACGATCTGGATGCCCTTGCCACTGCCTTGTTCGAGATTGAGCAGCAACCGGATCGCTTCGAGGGCCGATTCCGAAAACAAATGCGCCTCGTCGGCCAAAAGCACGAAACGCAACCCCGCATTGTTCTCTTGCTCGCGCAACAAATTTCGTAGCAAAGCCTGCAAGGGTTCTTGCTCGGAATCCAGCATCATTCCGAACGATTGCGACAAAAAACGAAACAGCGCCTGCCCGTCGAGCAAGGGATTGTTTAATAAAGCGCAGCGAAACTCGGGATGGTCCAGGCTCAATTTGCGCAGCAGCATCGTCTTGCCGCTGCCCACCGGCCCGGTCAACACCATCAGCCCTTTGCGCTCGCTGATGCCATAAACGAGGGTGGCCAACGCTTCGCGGTGGGATGCGCTGGGGTAATAGAAAGTCGGATCCGCCGTATTGGCAAATGGCGGACGTGCGAAATGAAAATATTCCAGATACATTCAGTCGTCTCCCAGTTCGACGGGATGGTAAGGCAAACGCATCCGCACGGCAAGTAGCCGCGCATGCACGATGTCACCCTTGTAATTCATGACGTTGATGGGAATGCGATTGATTCCTTTCTGGATGGGGATACCCGTGCGACGCACCCGGTTCGCCTCCACCATGTTGCGTTGCCGATCGTAGTGGCCAATCCTCACCTCCAGATCCACCTCGGCATGACTGTATTGATACGGAGTAGAGTCTTCGATAAACACGATCACGAAATTGGGCGGATCCTGCTGCCAGTGTGAAATCTGGAATTTTTCACGCCGGATGAACGCGGTATCGTTGTATCCGGTGGGGTGATAAGGCACACGCGTGACCTCATCCCCATGCACGTCGTAGATCTTGCGCGGAAACAATAGACCGGTTTGTGGCACATCGAATGGCGGCGCGTCCTCCTCCGGCGGCCGGAAATCTTCCTCGGCCAGGACCATCCCTCCCAGGACCATCACCCCGATAGCCAACAGGCGCCAAGAAAGTACAGTCATCGCTCTTCGTTCCGAAGCAAGGAATCGAAATAGTCGATGGTTCGCGCCAGCCCCTCCTGCAGTGGGGTGCGTGGCGACCATCCTAACTGCGACTGAGCCAGGGAAATGTCTGGACACCGCTGGCGTGGATCGTCCTGAGGCAAAGGCTTGAACTCGATACGTGAACGAGAGCCCGTGAGCTCGAGGATCAGTTCAGCCAGCTCCAACACCGTTATTTCGTGTGGATTTCCCAAATTCACCGGACCAGTCATTGCCTCTGGAGCATTCATCAAACGAACGAGTCCCTCGACGAGATCATCGACGTAACACAGCGACCGCGTTTGGCGACCGTCACCGAACACGGTCAACGATTGCCCCCTCAGCGCTTGCACAATGAAATTGCTGACCACGCGCCCGTCGTGCAAATGCATATGTGGCCCGTAAGTATTGAAAATGCGTGCCACGCGAATCGATACACCGTACTGGCGATGGTAATCGAAAAACAACGTTTCGGCACACCGCTTGCCCTCGTCATAGCAAGCCCGCGGACCAATGGGGTTGACCCGACCCCAATAACTTTCTTTCTGTGGATGTTCTTCCGGGTCGCCATAGACTTCGCTGGTCGAAGCTTGCAAAATGCGCGCGCGTGTCCGTCGTGCGGTTTCCAGCATGTGGATCGAACCCAGCACTGAGGTCTGCACGGTCAATACTGGGTCGAATTGATAGTGAATCGGTGAAGCCGGACAGGCCAGATGGTAAATTTGGTCCACTTGCACGTATAAGGGGACATTGACGTCGTGCCGAATGAACTCGAAACGGTAGTCATCGAGCAATGGCAAGATATTGCGTTTCTGGCCCGTCAAAAAATTGTCCACACAGATCACTTCGTGCCCATCGGCAAGCAAACGGCGACACAAGTGCGAACCCATGAACCCGGCACCTCCGGTCACGAGAATGCGCTTGAGGCCTTGGATTGGAAACATATTAGGCTACAATGGGGCAATGGCATGTGGGATTTTACTGCTCATGTCGTCGCCGTCAAGGTTCCTGCACTTACACTACCCCGGACGAATCGGGGAATGTGGTCTTTCTGCCTAGGAGTTCCACGATGAATCGACTGTTTTTGGCCGTAGTTATGATGGCGAGCGGTATCCTGGTAGCATGCACCTCAGACCGCTACCCCGTCCCGCCGCTTCCCGTACCCGAACGCAGTCCTCGAGACAATGCCGCGGGAGAGCCTGTACCCGCAACTCGTCCCAAGTGGCCGGATCGTTATGGCGATCATCTCTTCGACGGCCCGACGCAACAAGATTTCTTTGGCGCCTTGTCGCAAGGATATCACGAACTGGCGCGCGAACGCGATAGCGCCAGCGATTTCGCCGACGCAGCACTCTTTTTGCACCGCGCTGCCGCGGCGGCGCGCGGGGAGCGCGTATGGCCGGAGGAAATTCACCAGCGAGTATTGCCCCGTCATGCCCTGGAGGATCTCGTTTATGCTCGCACACGTCTGATGCGGGCGTTCGATCGCGGCGCCGAGCAGAAATACCCGCGCATCGCAGCGCGTGCTCAAGTCGCTTTCGATTGTTGGATGGAAAGCCAAGAAGAAAACCGCATTCCGAACTACGTCCATCGCTGCCGCACCCTGTTCGAACAAGCGATGCAGCAAATCGAAACCACCGCAAACTCGTCGAGCGACACCCCTGTACCCGCTGCCCAGGCCGAAGCCTCGTGCCGTGATTACAGCGCCTGTGCCCCCTTGCGCTTGTTTTTCGCTTTCGACCGCGCTGAGCTCGATGAACGCGAACGGGCCAAACTGCAAGCGTTCGCAGCGACTGCGCTCGCGCAGGAACGCGATCGCATCGTCGTGTTGGCACATACCGACCGCGCTGGCAACACCACTTATAACGATCTTTTGGCCAAGCGGCGGCTCGAGCACGTCGTGTCACTGCTCGAAACCAGCGGTATCGGACGAAAACGCATCGAATTGGCCCGAGCCGATGGCGAGCGCAATGTGCCGGTGCCTACGGAAGACGGGGTGCGTGAAGCCCAAAACCGGGTCGTCAAGGTCTGGCTGTTGCAACGCTGAACTCTGCGGCGCGGCGCGAAAAAACGCGAAAGCCGCAGGTAGGCTATGACCGGCCGCGATCAGCGAGCCGTTTGGCGCACGCGCCGATCCACCCCACTGACCACCAGCCTGCGCCATAGACGAGCGCACATCCCAGTACCACGACCGCAAGACGCCAGGTTGCCGACAAACCCTGCGCCGAGGCAACCGTCTCCAGCCCCAAAGCGGTCAGCGCCACGGCCAACGCCAACAACATCCCGCTGCGCTGCGCCCGCCACCATTGCTGCCAAGTCACCCCCGCCATCGGCAGCACCAGGCGCAGCATCGCCACCGCCAATGTCAGCGCCGCAGCCACCCTTGCCCACGCCACGGCTTCGATACCAACCTCGGCCGCCAGAGTCACAGCAACCAGTGCGATCGAAAAGTGCCACAGCTGCCACCGCAATTCGCGCACGACCTGTCCTTTCGCCTCCACGAATGCACCAGCGAGGTGATGCGCCACATCCAGCCAAGCCATCACCGCCAGCGCGCGCAATACCCCAGCGGCATCGACCCATGCCTTGCCGTAAAGCCCAACGATCACCGTTTCAGGAACCGCGACCAGAGATGCCAGCACGGGCAAACACACCAGCGCGATCGTGTGCTGGGCATCCAAAAACGCCTGACGGGCTTTTTCGGGGGATTATTGCAGTAACGCATAAACAGGGAACATCACCTGGGCGATGACCGCACCCACCCGCTGCAGCGGCAACAACGCCAATTGATGCGCCCGATGATACAAACCCAGCGCCGTGGCACTCACCAGCTTGCCGAGCCAAACACTGTCGATGGCACCATTGCCATATATGACCAGGCTTTTACCAGTCACTCCGAACGCGAACGGCAACAAAGACCGAGCAGACGCTAGCGACCAGTGTAAGCGCCAGTGCCGCCCTCCCGCCACCACCCACGCCCATACTGCCGCCACACTCTGCCAGGACAAAAGCCCCCCGGCCAGACTCCAAACGCCATATCCTTGCCAGGCCAGGAACACACTCACTCCTGCGTAACCGAACAGGTAAGAGCCAAGATCAAGCCAGGCAAGCTCCCGAAAACGCAGATGACGTCGCATCAAAGCTCGCGGCACAGTACCGACGAGCGCGACCGACTGCACGGCCGCCATCATCTGCAATACCCCCATCAGCACCGGTGCGTCGTACCAATCGGCCAGCCAGGACGATGCTCCAACGAAGAGACCGGCCATCAGCAACGCCAGCAGCACACACAGCGTCAGTGCCGTTTCGACATCCAGGCGTCGCAGGATGCGTTGCCGCACCACGGCAGCAGCGATACCATGGAGAGCCAGCGCCTCGGCCAGATAGCCAAAGCCCATCGCGATCGCCATCCATCCAAAATCACTGGGCGGCAGCAAACGCGCCAAGGTCACACCGACGACGACGCCGATGACGAGCTGCAGTATCGCTCGCCCGACCGACCAAACGATACCGTCGTAAGTTTTACGCCTCAGCGCGCTCACGGTACTTTTTCCACCTTCGCGCCCAACCCAAGAGCACCCGACCCAGCTTGCCTGTGGCCAACCACCAATCTCCGTCACTGGTGATTTTCGGGTTCCATTCGAATTTGTACGCCTCTTCACCACGCATCAAATCGAGCTCGCGCCAGCCCCGAGCAGGCGCCAACTCGATGAGCGAACCGAGCAACAACTTTCCCGGACTGTATCGCGCCAGCCTCCGGTCCAGTCCCGGCTGGTAATAGCGCAACGTCGTCCCATCGGGCAACACATACGCCAACGCCCACGGCTCCCCGCTACCCTCGGTCAGAGCGTACCAACACACTTCGCCGCGGCGTAAAGTCTGCCTGCTCCAGTCGCGATGAAACGCGACGAACCGCGGATCGTTCCACACCGAATCAGTGCCGAACTTGCCCCGGCTCCATTCGGCAAGCTTGGCGATCGCCGCCTCCTGCTCGGCTTTACTGCCAAGCGGGCGCAAACCCAGTTCAGGCGCGTCGCGACGCAGCCGCCGCTGCAAATAGCACCACTCTTTACGTAGCTTGGGGCTAACGCCCGCCAGCAGCCCTTCCGTCCCGACGTAGGTCAAAAGGAGACGGGGGCAAACGAGCCGACGGCGCAACCATACTTCTTTCGAAGCATCTCCCAGCAACTCTCCTCCCTCGAGGTAATCGACAGTTCGTGGCAAGACTTTGCTTAGCAGACTGCTCTGGCGCAGACCCTCCAACCGTACCAGCGGCACTTCGAGACGTGGAAGCAGTTCGGTCAGGATTCCCTGCCACAGAACCTCCGCCCACTCTGGCGTCGTCACCAGGTCGAGGTGATCAGGACACAGCGGCCCAGCACCGAAAAACGTACGCAAGGGAATCCCTCGCCAGCGCCCTGCGGACAAAGGCAATGCTCCTACCGGTTCGCCTGCGGCAAACGCAACCCAAACCCGTGGGACGCCCAGGCCATGACGGAGCACCGTGTCCATCCAGTCACGGCGCAGGAACAACGGCAGTCGCGACGCCGTCACCCACCGATCCCAACGTTCAGGCTCGAAGCGCCACCACGCTTCGGCGTAGCTGCGCCACACCAAACCCGACGCGCTCACCGTTCGAAAGAGCGGCGCTGCCGCTGAAACCATACCCAGGCCTCGATGACCGCCTCCCAAGCGCGTTCGGCATGGCAACGCCACGTCAGCGCGCGTTCGACCCGCCGACGCGCCGCAGCCCCCAAACGAGCGCGCAACGGCGGGTCGGTGACCAGCCGTTGCACGACAGCCGCGAACGCAGCCTCGTCATTGGGCGCAAACACCAAACCCTCTTGGGATGGCGCCATTACCTCGCGCACCCCGGGGGTATCCGGTGCCACGCATGCCTTGCCCATAGCCATGTATTCGATCAGTTTCATCGGCGAACAGTAGGGTAAGGTATAGGGCAGCACAGCGACATCGATCGCCGCGAGATATTCAGGCACTTGTTCGTGCGGAACCAAACCCACCCAAACGACACGCTCGCGTGCCGATGCCGGCAACCTCGCGATCATCACCTCGACCTCTGGCAAACGGCGCCCCACCAACAGCAAAGCCACATCGTTTCCCCGCCGCCACAAATCATGGAACGCATTCACGAGGCGCTGCGGTTTGTGCCAGAGCATGAAACTGCCCACGTAACCGATCACGGTAGTCTGCGCTCCCCACCCCAAACGGCGCCGTAGCGCACTCGCGTCGAGATTGGGATCGAAGCGCTCCAGATCCACCCCGTTGGGAGCTACCACGATCGGTTTTGCTTGCGGATTGCAGCGACGCAGCGGCGCTGCGATGGTTTCCGTGACCGTTATCGCACCCGAGGATAAAGCCAGCGCATGGCAGTTGCCAAACAAGCGGTCAAAACACGGCAATTGTTTCAATCGCAAATAGGTGTGCTTCAATTCGAAGCGATCCAGGCCATTGAACACCGAGATCACGGGAATTCCCAGGCGCCGACAGGCCCAATGAATGGACAGCGTTTCGGCATCATACACCGTGATGACCAAATCGGGACACCTGCGACGCAACTCTCGAGTTTCGGCGAACGAGCGCCGCCATTGCTGCCATAACACTTTGAAGTCGCGCAGATAATACCGGCCCAGCGTGCGCCGCCAATGCTGCCAACGCGAAGAGGGCACGACCGACGGTAGCGGCTGCACTTGAGGCCCCATCACCTCAAAGACGATTCCCCGTTGTTCGCACAATGCCCCAAAATGCTCGCTGAATCGCGCCACCTGCACCGTCGAACCTTCGGTGAGATCCTTCTGATAATGCACATACAAAATGCGCCTGAGCAGATCCGATCCCATAAAAATTCCTTTTCGCCTGCTAGGCACGCCACGCCGCAAACGCCTGCCCCCACGCGCGCGCCCGCGCCGCGACGTCCGGGTGCGCAAACACGTCGCCGATCACCGCCACCCCATCGGCGCCCGCGGCAAGAAGCTCGGGCACGCGATCCAACGTCACCCCGCCGATTGCCACCAGCGGCACCCCCAGCCGCCGCGCTTTGACAAAAAGGCTCAGTGGCGCGCGCACTGCGTTCGGCTTGGTGCCGCTGGGGTAGACGGCCCCGAACGCGACGTAGCTGGCGCCTGCCGCAACGGCCGCCTCAGCACGCGCCAGCGAATCGTAGGCGCTTGCGCCCAGCATCGCGCCAGGCCCTAAGCGCGCCCGCGCCGCGGCGAGATCGCCGTCGTCGCGCCCAAGATGCGCGCTGGCTCCGAGCTCCGCAGCCAACGCCACGTCGTCGTTGACGATGGGCAGAATGCCGAACGCGCGCGCCGATTTCACCAGCCAGCGCACCTGCGCGCGCTGCACCTGCGGCGATGCGGCTTTGTTGCGGTACTGCACCAGGTCCGGGCGCGCTGGTAGCGCCGCCGCGACACGCTCGCGCCAGCGCGCGTCATCCGGGTCGTCCGGGGTAATGAGGTACCAGAAAGGAACGGGGAGGATCATCGCTCAACCAATTCTGTCATGACGAAAGAATCTTGCACGCGCACCGGAAAAATTCGACAAGGCGCATCAACACCTGATCCGGAAACGACAGCGCTTGCAAGATGAGCAATAATGCTCAAGCCATCACCAAGCCCGTCTCATCCGCAAGCCACGGCGCTTGCGCTTCATTATAATCGCCGTTATGAACGCCGCATCCGCTGCCGTCAATGTGCCGATGCCGCCCCATTCTGGGGTGCTGGCCCCGATCGCGCATCGCGAAAACGTGCATCGAGCATTGCGGCAGCATTTTGACGCGGCGCTGGCGCGGTGGTTGAACCAGCGGCAAGTGTCGGCGCTGCTCGATCTTCGCACCTGGTGCTCAGGGTTCTTCTATCTCTGTGCCGGCACCCCCAACGAACCGGTGTGGTTTGCCGCAATTGCGTACCTCGACGCCCTGGTGCTGGAACAGGCACCTGCGGACGAATCCGCGACGGTGCGTTTGCGCGCGCTCGAACAACTGTCGCGCGATGGGCCGCACGCCCCCGCGGCGATGGCGCTGTGGCGCTCGCTTGCCGCAGCGCTCACCGCGCTGACACCGCGCACGCGCGCACAACGCCTCGCGCACGCCTATTGGCATCTCTACGCGTGGGCAGACCGGCAAACCGCCCTTGCTGCTCCGGCACCGCACGCACTGCCGGTGGCGGCTTTGCTGGGGCTGGCTGCGACGTTACCGCCCCTCCTCGCCGCGGCTCACGCCACTGCCGAACACGGTTCCAGTCACGACATCGCCAAGCATCTGCAAGCGCTTCTGGCCAACGTCGATTTCGACGGCATGCGCGGCATCGCGCAGCACGAAGACGAGCGCCTCAAAGCGCTTTTGACGGCGATCGACTTCGGTGCCCCTGCCCAAAATGCGGCAACGCCCACCGTGTTTTGACTCAGCAGCGATACGAGAACCAAACCGCGACATAGAAACCAAACGACGATAAGAGAACTGAAATGCGCCATCTATCCTCCGCTCTGCCTCCTCCGGTCAGCACCACCGCGCACGACCCGCTCGGCACGGTGCGCGAACTGGTGCGCTACCTCTGGCACTACCGCGTGCGCGTGATCGCGGCGCTCATCGCGCTGGTCCTGGCCAAAGTCGTGCTGGTCGCGAACCCGGTGCTGTTCAAGCATCTGGTCGACAGCCTGGTGCCGCACGAAGCCACCGCGATGCCGTGGCTTCTGGGCAC
>FWPV01005934.1_pt1 | contig 23948 bp, 16 predicted proteins | sample 2228371 | NCBI WGS metagenome assembly FWPV01 (sample SAMEA103939776, study PRJEB20133) | metagenome | reverse complement strand
AGGGATAAGATCATCACAAGCGGGATGTAGAGGAGCAGAGCGACGGGCGGCGATAATAGAAATTCCATGATTCCACCTGCCTTATAATCCAAAGGCTACCAGCAGATCGCGCGCAGCCGGACCGGTGAGCCAGTTGACCAGCGATGGCCAGAAACCGAGCAGCGCCACCAGCAGGCTGAGCACCGCCAGCGGGATGCCGATCAATACCGGCGTCGGCTTGCCGTTCTCAACTGCAGCGGACGGCTGCAGCCGGTACATCCGGTTGACCAGCGGCGCATAATATCCGAGAGAGAGGACGCTATTCAGCGCGGCGAAGACCACCAGCAGCATCACCGCCGGATTTCCGGTTTCAAAACCGCCGACGAAGATCTGCCATTTGGACATAAATCCCGCCAGCGGAGGCAATCCGCCGAGACCGAGCACAGCCAGACTCAGAGCAAAGGCAGTCAGCGGGTAGCGCCGCGATGCGCCGTTCAAATCTTCCACCATTAATGGGGTATGTTTCCCGTGGGCAATGGTAAGGCTGTAGAGCAGCGCACCGGCCGCCAGAAAAGCCAGGCCCTTCATCAGCCCATGGGTGATCAGGTGGAAAAATCCGCCGGCGGCGCTGTCCGCCTTACCAAAAATCACCGCGACTCCGATGCCGAGCAGAATGTACCCCATGTGGCTTAAACTGGAGTAGGCCAGGAGTCGTTTGACCTGGGTCTGGCGAAGCGCCATCAGGTTGCCGAGCAGCATGTTCAATGCGCTGAAGCCTAGCAGCAGCGTTCCCCAGGAAAAACCGGCCGTTGTCAGCGAGCCGAGCGCTCTCAGCATGGCGACCAGGCCGGTTTCAATCACGATTCCCGAGAGCATCGCGCTGATCCCGCTCGGGGCCTGAGAGTGCGCATCCGGCAACCAGGTGTGCAGGGGCACCAGCGCGGCTTTGACCCCAAAGCCAATCACGAACAGGCCGCCCGCAGCCAGCATGGTCAGATGCGAACGGGCGTTCATTCGGATGACCTCGAGGTCGAGGGCGCCTGTGTCAGCGAAGACCAGGGTGATCGCAAGCAGTACAAACGTCGACCCGACCGCGCTTTGCAACAGGTATTTCACCCCGGCCTCCAGCGAGGAGCGCTGTGGGCGGTAGAACGCCACCAGCATATAGGAGCTGATCGCCATGGCCTCGAACCAAACCCATAAATTGAACAGATCGTTGGCAAAGCCCAGTCCAACGATCGCCCCGATCATGACCAGCAGGAGAGCGTAGAATTTTTCTTCGCCCTCTTCCCCGCGCATGTACGGTCCTGAGAACAAAATCACGAAGATGCCGAGGAGCACAACAACCGCCGCCAAAAGCAGACCGATTGCATCGACCTCCATCGAAACCGCGCCCATCAGGAAGCGGAAGAACTGATGGTGGGTCAGATACGCCTGCCCGGCCATATAAACAAATGCTCCCTCAGCCAGCAGCAGGGCCAGGGCGACCCAGCGGGCCGGGTTTCGGGACGGATTCCCGCGGACGACCAGACGCCCGGCAAGGTAGACAACCGGCGAGGACAGCAGCGGCATCAGGATGATGATCCAGAAGGCAGTGGTGACATCCATAACGCTATACTCCGACGATCAGGGCGAAAATGACCAGCGCCAGTGCGGTTATGAGGGCAAACATGTTCCAGTTCAGCTGACCGGGCTGGCTCACCCTCACGGCTTCAGCTGCTCTCTGAACGCCGGAAACAATCCCGCGGTTGATCGCCTCGAAGCCAAAACTCTTCCCGGCGAGGGACGCGATCCAGCTGAAACCCCTCCCCAGCCAGTCAAGCTGCCTTCGGAAGACCCAGCCCGCCGCTCCGAGGGCAATGACCGCCAGGGCAGCCAGTGTCGCGGGGGCGGTCAGCACCTCCCCAATCACTTCCATAGTAGATTCCACCTCGATGGAATGGGACGGCAGGCTTTCAGACAGCAGCCGGCCAAACGGGCCAGCCAGCAGCCAGCTTGCCAGGCTGCCCAGCGCCAGCGGAATCAGCGCAATTTTCATTGCGGTTCCAGCATCGTGCACGTGCCTTTCGCCGGCTGATTTCCCATAAAAGACCATCCAGACCATTCGAAAGGTGTAGAAGGCAGTCAAGCCGGCCACCATCAGCATCAAGACGTAAAGCCAGAGCGGGTTTCCATGCTCCAGGCCGGCTTCGAGGATCAGCTCTTTGCTCCAAAAGCCGTTGAAAACCGGTATGCCTGCCAGGGCCAGCGCACCGATGACGAAGACACACCTCACCAGGGGGATTTGCCTGCCCAGCCCTCCCATCTGGGTCATGTCACGCGTGCCGACAGAGTGGATCACTGCCCCCGCGCCAAGAAAGAGCAGCGCCTTGAAGATCGAGTGGTTGAGCAAATGGAACTGACTGGCAAAGACCCCGCCCGCTCCAATCGCATACACCATGTAGCCCAGCTGGCTGACCGTCGAGTAAGCCAGCACCCGCTTGAGATCGGCCGCTGCGATCGCCATCAGGGCTGCCAGAAGGGCTGAAAGCATACCAACCCCCATCACCACCTCGCGCCAACCGGGCACCTCAGCGAAGGCCGGGAAGAAACGAGCCAGCAGATAGACCCCTGCGTTGACCATGGTTGCCGCATGGATCAGCGCGCTGATCGGGGTGGGCGCTTCCATCGCATCCGGAAGCCAGGTCTGGAAAGGAAATTGAGCCGATTTCGCCGCAGCCGCCGCCAGGCAGCCGAAGGCCATCACCGCCAGGATGTTTCCCGGCAGAACCTGTGGGTTGGCGATGAAAGCATTGATGTCGTAATTGCCAGTGTAGGCATAAAGGAGCAGCGCAGCCGCAAGCAGGCCGATCCCGCCGAACTGGGTCATAATTAATGCCTTGATCCCGCCTGCTACCGCCTTTGGATCATCGTTATGGAACGAAATCAGCGCGTAGGAACACAGCGCGGTGATTTCCCAGAAGACGAACATGAGCAGCAAATTGGTGGTCAGCACCAGACCGGCCATCGCGCCAATGAAAAACAGCACGTAAGCGTAGTAACGGTCGAGTTGTTCTTCTCCGCGCATGTAGTCGACCGAAAAGATCACCGCCAGCGAACCGATCACCGTTGCGATTGCCGCCAGGTAAACCCCCAGGCCGTCGGGCACGAAGGTGAAGTCGCCAAACGCTCCTCCAATGGGCAGAGTCAGGCTGGGACGCCCGGCGCCGTATGGGATGAGCAGCAGTGACGCCGCACCGGCCAGCAGCGAAAAAACCACAGCCAGGCCGTGCTGAAGACTAGCGCGCCTGCCGCCGGTCAACATGAGAACCAGCGCGCCGATCCATGGCAGGCCGATCGTCAGGAGAATCAACGTTTGAGCCACGGTTTATCTCCTCAAGGTATTCAAATGCTTGAGATCGAGCGTGCCAAAATGTTTGCGCACCTGCACGGCCAGTGAAAGACCGAGCACGGCGACAATCGTATCGGCCACAATCACGGTAAGCGCCAGGCTCTGGCCGAGGTTGGGCTGCCCGCGCAGGTGACCAGCCAGGACAAATGCCAGTATTGCCGACTTGACCAGCACCTGGAGGACGACCACCATCTTGATCAGATTTCGGGTGATCAACAAACCGTACAAACTCACGGTGAACAGGGTTACGACCAATATCAGGAATACGTTTAACGCGCTCAGGGTCATCGCTCATCCTCTCCGCCAAGCAATCCGGTTTCAGTCTGCGGCCCGCCGAGCAAGCCCAATACCCCCAGGACGCCGCTGAATATCATGACGATCTGCAGCCATAAATCCAGCCGGCGAGTTCCCCAGAGAATCTCGCGCAAAGGCTTTTCGACCTCTTCGGACGAGATCGTGATCACGCCCGGCAGTAAAAGGACCGCCAGACACCCGACTGCCAGGGCAATCAGCCCCCAGGCCAGCGGCTTCGGGATCAGGCTGCGCTCGTCAATCGCCTCTTTGCCGGTCAGGTTAATGGCAAAAACAAAGAGGACGGTTACCAGCCCGGCCCCAACGCTCAGCTCAACCGCAGCGACCTCCGGGGCTCCGAGAAGGTAGATTGCCACTGACACCAGCGCGCTGGTGCCCGCCAGCCAGAGAGCCGAGGTCAACAGCCTTTCCGCCCGAATGGCCTGAATTGCGCAGAATAAGGCTCCGACCGCAACAAGAACGTACCACCACATGATAAGGCCTCCTTGCGAGCCCGGTAGACTTCGCCGTTAACTGGATTTTAGCAAGATTTCCTCATGAAGATGCTCATAAGAAAATCACCCCTATAACAGGGCATTGTACTTATACTATCTGGACCATAAAAAGTCATGTGAGAGTAATCCTGATTTTGGGAACCAACCGTCATAATTTGAGAAAAAATGCACAATCAGCTTGTCCTTACCCCTCAAGGGATGGTCTGCCCATATTTGACACGGGCTGACCAGCGGAGTATAATGGGTTTGACGCACTGCGTTATTAATAGGAGGCTGACATGAGCGAACAACCGGAAGGAAAAAAATCTTTCGAACAAGAAAAGCGCGATCGGCTGATCGAACTATCGCGTAAAATCCTGTTGGCGGGTCTGGGTGCAGCGGCGCTTGCCCAGGAGGAGATGGAGCGTTTCGTCCAGCTGCTGGTCGAGCGAGGAGAACTGGCGGAGAAGGAAGCCCGCCAGATGATGCGCGAAATCCTGGATCGGCGCGACCAGATCATGCGCGAGCGGAAGGCAGAACACCCCTCCCAGCCTGCTGCAGCGACCAAAGCCGACATTGAAGCGCTGAGCGCGAAGATCACCGAATTGAACAAAAAGATCGAGGAATTGCGCAAGCAAAAAACCGGCTGAACCCGGGCATCATGCTGACGATCAAACGCTATTCCAATCGCAAATTGTACGATCCCCAATCCGGGCGCTACGTCACCCTGGAGGAGATTGGTGAAGCGGTCCGCCGCGGAGAAGATCTGCGCGTGGTCGATCACGCCAGCGGCGCGGATCTGACCACCCTGACGTTGCTTCAGGTCGTTCTCGAGGAGGAGCGGAAAACCCGCGGTCGGCTGCCCCACCAGCTCCTTGCGAGGCTGATTCGCGCGGGGGAAGCCCGCCTGAGCGCGCTGCGCGAAACGCTCGCCGGCCCGCTCGACTCGCGTGAGCGGATCGACAGCGCCATCCGCTGGCGGGTCGAGCAGCTGGCCGCACAGGGCAGGCTGGAACAGGAGGAGGCCGGCCGCTGGCTGGAGCTGCTCCTGGATCCCGACCTGCCTGCTTACGGCGAGCAGCCAACTGAACCTCAGCCGGCGACCAGCGCCGACGTCCAGTCGCTGCTGGCTGAGATCGAGCGCCTGGAAGCGGTGGTGGACAATATCCTCAGCCAGTCCTGACCCTCGACCTATCCGCACCGAAAATCCGAAATCCTGCGAAAAACTAGCCTCACCCGCGCTTTACTCCTTAATCGTGAACACCTCGCCTGCGCTGCGGCCCTCGACTTCGGGGAAATAATAGGCGTAGGCGCGGGCCGGTATGACCCGGAACTCACCAGCCTGAAGCGGTTGCAGCCGGTAGGTGAGTATGTATGTGCCGGCGGGCAGGTCATTCGCCACCCAGCGAATGTGATCATCGTAGATCATCGGGGAGGAGAAACGCCACCAACCCCACCCCTCGCGATCGATATCCAGAGGATCGAGCGCGCTAAATTGCGGCGCACCGAGCTGGCTGGTCTGCAACCGGGTGTTGACGATCTCTGCCCCGGCCGGAATGAAATCTTCCACCACCAGATTGGAGAGATCGTTCTCAACCGTAACCGAGAGTTGGGCAAGAATGACCGGAGACGGCTGCCCCAGCTGGATTTCCTTGAGCGCCGGGCAGTCCCCAGGCCGGCAGTTTTCGCCAGCCAGGAAGTATTTGCGTTCGATCACGACTCCCTTATCCACCGATTTGACATTTTCGACCGGTGTGTCCAGCCTTAAATAAGCCCGATAATACAGCCTCCCGGGACCGCTGTCGCGCCGGATGCGCAGAGCGTTGCCTTGGCCGGCGCTGAGCGCTTCCAGGCCAACCGACCCGCGCACCGGGTTGACCGTCGCCGCTCCAGCTGCCTGACCGCTCGCCAGCGGCAGGCCGTTGATCGAGGCGGTATATCCAAAACTGGCGGTCAAATCACCGGTCACCCGGAGGACCCGCGAGAGCGCGAAGATGCACCAGGCGCTGTCGTAGGTCGATTCCCAGCCGCCGCTCACTCTCCGGTTGAGCGAGAGGTAGCGCACCGCTTCCGTGAGTAGGAAAGAGGCTGGATCGCTCTCCGCCAGCGCATAAATGACCATGGCGGTGCTTGCCAACGGATTGATATGGTTATCCCACTTCCCTTCGATGTCCTGCCAGTACGCGCCGGTCGCCGAACGAACTGCGCTGGCCTGTAAATCAGCCAAAAGTACGTTCAACCGGGTTTTTTCGCGGGGCGACAGAGCCATTGCCAGTAAGGCTTTCCCCCAGGGGCTGAGTCGATCGCGCGCCTGATAAAGATCCTCCCGGTTCATCGCGCCGTAACCGGATTTTTCAAGGGCAAAATGCGCCAGCGCCAGCCGGTCCAGCAGGTAGTCCGCTTTCACCGAGCTGACCGGGTAAAGGCTCGCCGCCACAAAATTTTGAGCTTTGGAAATCCGCTCCGGATCGACGAGAAATCCCGCCTGGAAGGCGTGGCTGAAAACAAGCAGAGCATACGAGCTGAGGTAAAGGTCGCTCTTCTGCCCGAACGCCCAGCCCCAGCCGCCATCGCTATTCTGCAGCCTGGTCAACCGCTCCAATCCAGTGCGAATCTCTTCCTTTACTTTTATTTCCAGGTCCGGGGAAACCAATTTCGTCTCTTGGAGTAGGTGATAAACCGACAGGTTGGCAAAAAGCCGCGAAATCACCGGCTCGCTGAAATCGTACGGAAAGTTGTCCATGGCTTTCAGGCCGCTTAACACGCTGCCCGCCAGGGTGGAGGCCATTTCGATCGACAGCTCGCCGCCCGAAGGCGTGTAGGAGCGCGGCAGGCTGACGACCTCCAATGTTTCTCCGCCTTCCATGAGTACGCCGTTGACCGCAAAGGTTGCCGGAGTCGAGTACCGGCGGATGGGGATTGGTCCGCGCTCCGGCGTGGATGCGTCCTGATAGCCGCCCCCGGCAGCCCGGAAGATCAGCTCTGCCTGTTCGGCGCTTTGCACGGTCACCCACCAGTTCACCCTCTGATTGGACTCGGCTGGCAGTTTAACGGTTTGAACGCTCTGAGCGGGGTTTTCGAGCTGGACGCCTTTCGCCGTCAATTCAACGCTGACCTCGAGAGGCTGGCTTGTGTTGTTGTGCACCACCGCGCCCAGCTGAACCCGGTCCCCGGCGACCAGAAAGCGCGGAGTCACCGGTCGGACAAGCAAATCCTTGCTGACGACAAGCTCGGCTGCCGCTTCTCCGACGCGGGAACCGCGGTCAATGCCGCGCACCGTCATGATCCACGTGGTCAGATTGTCCGGTACAAGGAATTCGACCTGTGCCCGCCCGTCAGCGCCGGTCACGATATCCGCCTTCCAGTAAGCGGTGTCGAGGAAGTTTTCGCGCATCTCCTCCGGAGAGGCGGCATCGCCGCCTCCGCCGCCCATCGCCGGCGGTTCAAGCACCATTCGGTTGTTGTAGGCCGCCAGAGCCGTGCTGCTGCGCACACGCAGCGGCCGTCGGCCGTAGAAAGCCTCGCGAATATCTGCCGCATTGGGCTCTGCGAGGGCGTAAATGGCGGCATCCACCACTGCCAAAGAGAATTCGCCCTGCACGGGCCTCCCCTGGCTGTCTCTCACCCGAATTTCTACCCGAGCCGTATGACTGGGTTCTAACCGATCCTTTTCAGGGATCAAATCCACTTGCAGCTCGAGTAACTTAGGATCGACTTCCAGGTCAAGGTAGCCCAGGCGGAAATCCGGACTTCCATCCTCGCTGCCGATCAGGAGCACCGACACATAAATATTGGGAGCGTCGCGCTCTTCTATTCCCAGCTCGAGAATCTGGCTCGCGCCGGGAATTTCCACCACCTGCGACCACAAAACGTGATCCCGCTCGACCGTTACCAGGGCCAGCCCGCCCGCCTGGTAAGGGTTGGGGATGAAGATCCGGGCAGACTCGCCAGGTTCGTATGCCGCTCGGTCCGATTCCAGACGAAGCCGCTGATCAGGCAGTTTTGGCCAGGGTGCGCTGCCTGCCCCCCCGACCCAAACCAGAATCTGGGTCAGCGTCCCGCCGCCGCTGATTTCGAGCTGGTAGGTGCCCGGTTCTTCGGGGGTGAACTCAAGTCTGGCCCTGCCGGAAGCGTCGGTTTGAAAATGACTCGCAGCGATCAGCGTCGTTTCCTTTATGGTTTCAACGTTTCCCAGATCCCAGGCGGACGGCTTCTGTTTCCAGACCACTTTTTGGAACGAAGCGGTCAGTGTATGGGGACCGGACGGCTGCTTCTGCCAGTCGGCAGTCTGGATCGAAAAGCCTAAACGTTCGCCTGCCGCCTGCCCCCAGCTGTCGGTGCGTACGCCGACGTAAAATTCGGCCGGGTGCAACCTGACAGCCGCCCTCCGGCTGACCGGCACGCCGCTCTCATCGGTCAGGGTAGCCTCCAGAGTCAGCGTGACCGGCCGGGTTTCTTTAAGCAGCTCTCGAATTTGCTGGCCCGTAAAGGTGAGTAGCAGCTTACCGTCTCCCGCGGTTCGCCCCTCTCCATGCGTGAGGTACTTGCCCAGCGGATTCCCGGGCAGCAAATACCAGTAGGGTCGGAGCCAGCTGGTATCCAACGGGCCGGTCGTATAGCCGCCGGGGAGGGAATAAAACCCGCTTCGGGCGTACAACGTCCAGGCAACCTCAGCGCCGCCAGCTTTTTCGCCAAAGAAATAGGCCGCGGATATTTCTACCCGCAGATCCTCACCCAGGCTGTATTCAGCTTGGTCGAAGCTGACCTCCAGATCGATATCTGGTTTGCGGTATTCGGCGACCTGAAAATCCACAAACGCCCTGTCATTGCCCTTGATTTGCAGCGAATACGTCCCTGGCTGGGCATCTGCGGGCAGGGTAAATTCACCCTCGATTGTGCCGTAGCCCGAGACCGATTTTTGCTGGGTTGCGATCAAAGGGAATTGTTCCGTTACCGGGTCGTATCCAGCGCGGACTTCGAGCTCGACCCGGGTTGTGTCAGTCATGCTGTAGCGCGCATCTTCATATTCACGCAGCACGCCGCGGTAATATACCGTCTGCCCGGGGCGGTAGATCGGCCGGTCCGTGTAGAGATAGGTGTATTGGTCCGGCGGGTAACCCCCGTAGTCAATGCCGAAATTCCACGGTTCGATTCCCTGATCCCAATGGCTGAAACCCAGCGAGTAATCGGGGTCGCCCGGTTCGCCCATAACCGCCAGGTAATACCCTTCTGGCGAGCGCTCATCGGGCAGATCCATCCTTGCCGTCCCGTCAGCGCCGGTTACAGCCGCGCCAATTTTCTTGAAATTCGAATCGTACACCGTGACGGATTTTCCCGCTGCGACGGAAAGCGACTGCGCGTCCGCCGCCCAGAGGAAAAGTTCGTTTTGACTGACCTTCATGCTGAGTTGATACCGGCTGATCAGCAGCCAGAATTCCAGATCGTAAGCGTTTCGGACCAGTTGCGGGGAAGAAATTTTATAGCGATACATACCCGGCTCGAGCGCGGATCCGTCGGGGGTCAGGCCGATCTCGACCGTCTGGCTTCGATTGCGGGGAATAGTCAACGGCTGGGTCCAGGTGAGATCTGGCTGGAACTCGGGCTGTTCGTATCGACGGCTGTAATCTGCCAGCATCGAACTGACGTCAACCCGGGCAAACTGGATATCCAGGCTGCGGATATTGGTCGCTGTCGCCTTCAACGACCTTTCGCCAGGCGGCAGGTAGATGATCTGTCTGGCAGGCCATAACATCGGAAGGACCAGTTCCGGCTCCAGATCGGCAGCGCGAAACGAACGGACGAATCGCTCGCCCAGCTGCCCGCCCCAGCGGTCTTGCAGCGATTCTGAGATCACCAATTGATAGACCTGTCCGCTCTCAAAAAAACCGGGCAGATGGAGGGTAACCTGATCTCCGCTGAGGGTCCGCATGAAATCGACCGGCTCGGGGATGACGGCGATCAGCTCATCCAGATTCTGGCCTTGCTCCAGCGGGGCGTTGAAGGTTACGATGATCGAGCCGCGCCCGCGGTAGGTGGTGATTTCCTGTCCCGGGTCCGGTGTGGTTTCGACAACCGCCAATCTGCCAATCGTCTGGAAGGAAAAGGAGGTTTCCTGGCCAAGTCCAATCCCCCCCTTTGAGCGGGCATCCGCGCCGATGACCAGCCGGTACTGGCTGCCGCGGTTCAACACCACGGCCGGCTGGAATACCACTCGGGTATCCTTTTCTTCCCAGTCGTAACTGCCGGGGACGGAGTTGGCTTGCCCGTCGAGCAGTACCATGTTCTGCTCGACCGAGTTCCGGTCCATGGGCTGGTTGAATCCGATTGTGAAGGCGGTATCCAGCGTTACCGTTTCACCGCTGCCGGGATTGCTCCAGGCCACTTTCGGAGCTTCGGTAGTGAAACTCCAGACCAACTCTTCGCCTGCTTCCAGGCGGCTGCCGGCCAGACTGACCAGATTCGGATCAACCCGGACTGTGTAGGTCACCCCGCCGCCAAAGCTGGTCTCGGGTTGGAACAGGAAGGTTGACGAATTCAACCAACGCCCGCTGCCTTTCACCTCCGGTTCAATACGGAAAGCCTGCGGGAGGGCCTCTTCGCTTTCCCCTAACGGCACGATGGGCTGGGTGAAGGTGACCGCGACAGTCATTTGCGGGTCCACGCCGACGATCCCGCCAGCAGGAATCCGCTCGGCGATGCGCAGGCGTCCGGCGGTCCGATATTGAAACTCCTGCGGCCGGAGCAGCGCTTTTCCATTCTTCGCCCGGGCGGTGGCGCCGACCTGAACGGTCAGAGGAGTGTCCGGCGGCAGCGGCTGATCGCTCTTAAACTGGACGCTATTCTCGTCCAGCCATTCAAAACGGACTGAATAGGCCGGATCCAGGCGAATGGCGCCCTCAACCGATTCCCGCTCCATCGGCTGATCAAACGTCAGAACAATCCCTGCCTGCAGGGGGAGAATGCTGCCCGGCAGAGGCGTGGTCTCGACCACTGTCGGCGGCAACTGTTCAAGTTCTGCCGGCTTGGCTGCGGGAGGAACCGCCGCGGTGGGTGTTTCGCCAGTTTTCTTTGAAAACGGGAGGTTGCACGCCAGACTGGCAGCCAATAACAGGCTGAGAACCGCCCATATCCGCCTGGTGCGCGGGGTTGACTGCATCCCTCTTGCCGTGTGATCCGTTTTATCCATGCCAGACACACTCCTTTCCGCACGCCGCCAGGTAGGTTAACGGCCGGACACCTTCAATTTACCACATAATCTGCCGTCTTAGGCGATGATTCAGGCCGGGATGATTCAGAATGTTGGCCAGCGCTACTTGGACGCCCGGTGGACCTCCCGAGCGGTCAGCAAACGAAAAAAAGAAGATCCCTGGAGATCCGCAAAAATATCACCGTAAAGATGCGCTGCTGTCCAGCCCTACGGGTTAAGAAATCCCCCAAACGCGCGAGTGAACATCTGGAATTGGCCGGTCCGGCCGGTATGATTTGGATTGGCTGCGTCCCACTGAGCGGCAAAGCTGGCGACCACGTCGTTTGCATCCAGTTCGGCGCCGTTCGCGAATTTCACCCCGTACCGCAGATAGAAGGTCCAGACCGTCCGCTCGGGATTCGCTTCCCAGTAATTTGCCAGTGACGACTTGATTCCGGTTCCTGCGGATTCATACTCCACCAGGGTATCGTATATCAGGCGGGTGATCCGCAAGGTATCCGCGTCGAGCTCATCGCCAGGCCACAAGGACGCGGGTTCACGGGCTTGAATCACTTGCAGCGATTCCTCCGGCGTGGTAGCGTCTTCCAGATTTTCAAACAGAGGTCCGACAATCAGCCCCTGGACCAAATGATTGGTCACCAGGGCCGTGTTCGCATGGGCCAGAGGAATGGCAGGGATGTGCAATTTGATCAACTCGTTGATCCGGCTGTACCGCGAACGGCGGACTTCAGGATCAGCGATGCTTCCGGCCTCCCTGGCCATAAAAACGATGTCGTTGTAAGGACGGCCGAATGCCTTGGACTGGGCAGAAAAAACCGTCTCGTAAAAATTAGCCGGATCGGGGTAATCCGCACTCCAGCTGGTCAAGTACAGAGCCAGCTCGCCCTCTGCAATTGCATTCTGGAATTCAGCGGCTTCCATCTCTTGCAGGTGGATCTGGATACCTGCGCTCGCCAGTTGAACCTGGATCTCGTGAGCGGTCTTTTCGGGATCGGGGAGGTAGTCTGTCGAAACACTGCTGTAAGTTAAAGTGATGACCTGGCTGAAATCGTAGTTTGCTTCCTTCAGCAGAGCGAGCGCATCCATGGGATTGTATTCCAGCCAGAGATAACCGGGCGTGTAACCCAGCCCAAAAACCGGGGAAAGAAATTGTTCAGCAACGGTTGACCCCAGCGGGTAGGTTTCGTTGACGATCTTTTGGCGTTCGATCAGCTCGCTGAAGGCGCGCCGGACTCTTTCATTGTTGAACGGCGGGTGCTCGTTGTTCATTCCCAGGTAGGAAACGTTCAGCGCCGGGCGGTAGATCAATTTCAGCGCCGGGTCGTCGCGAATTGAAGAATACGTACTCACCGGCGGGCGGTCGATGATGTCTGCCTGGTTCCTGCTGATTTGATCCAGCCGCGCGGCGGAGTCGGTTAACCAGCGGAACTGCAGGGCGGCTTCTTTCGGGGGCACTCCCCAGTACTCTGGATTGATTTCCAGGGAGAGCATCTCTCCCGGGATGTATTCGCGCAGGCGGTAAGGACCGCTGCCGTTCGGGCGCCTGCTCATGGCAGCGGAGTCGCCCTGGTATTCGTCCAGGTATCCCTTATCCTGAATGGCGAACACGGGCGATGCGATTTTTGCCAGGAATGCCGGATCAGGGGAGCAAAGCGTAAAACGCACCATGTGGGGATCCATGGCTTCGACCGCTTTGAGTTTGCCGCCGTAATCGCAATTCCGCGCCTGGACGCTGATCAAATCGGCTTCGGCGGCCACCTGCTCAACCTTTAGACCGACAGGCTGGCAGGCGCTGATCACAAAGGCGAAAAACGCCCACAGGCCGAAGACGATGAGAGGATTTCGACGGAGGAGTGGTTGCTGCATAGGATTCTCGAGGGGAGCGCGTTTTTTGCGTTGGCCGTATCAAAACCATACGCAAAGGCCTGGAAGACCCCACCTGATTATACGGTATATGAAAATGAAATGAATTGACAAAAAAGTAAGGTCCAGTCTTCTGAAAGGGATGTTATGGTAATAATAAGGGAAATTCTTCAATTGCAGATTTTTCGCGAACACGGTATACTGCCTCGTCTGGGGTCATTGGCAAGATCCCACCGATTTCCCGATGTTGAATAGGCAACCCTGTTCTGATCACCTGTCAGGACCTGATGCATGCTCGAAAAAGTATTTGAACTTGACGCCAAAGCCACCGACCGACTTCGCATGGATACAACCCAAGCGGGCATCTGGAAACTGGTGACCTTCCTGGCCCATTCCGGCGACTCCTGGTTTTGGATCGCCGGGCTGCTGCTGGCATGGGCCTTCCACCGCGTATTTCGCCCCACCGCCGCATTTTTAATCCTCGCGGTCGTCATTCTGGCGGCGCTTGTTATGTCGATCAAGTTGTTTGTGCGCCGCAGACGTCCAGACGGCGAGTGGGGCGCCGTCTACCGCAACACCGATCCGCACTCATTTCCTTCAGGTCATGCGGCGCGGGCGGCCATGCTGGCTTTGTTCGCCGTCGAGCTCGGCCCTCTATGGCTGGGATTGTTCATGATCCTCTGGGCGCTATCTGTCAGCCTGTCGCGGGTGATGACCGGCATGCATTACCTCTCGGACATTATCGCCGGCATCCTGCTCGGCCTGGCAGGCGGGTCTCTCATCCTCTATGCCCGCCCCTGGATGGAATCCCTTATCCCCTTCCTGTAATGAGCTGTTTCGAAACAAGAGGATCTGGATTTTCAGCAAGTTCCATCAATCCGGAATTTGGTCCGGCCTGAAGGAGCCAATGGGGAAAATAAGGCATACAATTAATTGGCAAAAACCTGGCGAGGGAAAACATTGCTGAACAAGGTCTTTCGCGCATTCGTGGTCGGGCTGACGATTCTTGCGGTTTCCGCCTGTTCCGCGATTAAGAAACAAGTCCGAGGCGAGATCAAGATCACGATTTCAAACCAGAGTCCGATCAATATCTGTGAAGTGTATTTCAGCGATATCGACGCGAACTTCTGGTGCAGCAGCGTATTGATCGGAGAGGACACGATCCCGGCTGGCAGCGAGAGGACCTTCACGCTCGCAGCGCAGACCTATGACCTGCTGGCGCGCTCCTGCGCCAAAGAGGTGGTCTATTCGATTTCGGATATCTCTGGAGACTTCACCGCGGTGATCGGCAGCGCCAGCCTTCTGCCCGTGCGGGCGGTCAACCGCACGGATTTTGAAATCTGTTACGTCTATTCCGCGCCGGCCGGCTCAGGCGCATGGAGCGAAGACTTACTCGGCAGCGTTGAAACGATCCTGCCGGCGAACGTCCGCTGGTTTTTCCTCGAAGAAGGTCTGTACAACCTGCGGGCTGAGGATTGCGATCATCATGTCATCGCACAAAGCGAGAACTTCAACCCGGCCAGCGGTCAAAACTGGGAAATTGGACCTTAGACCCGCTCAATTCCTCAGCAGGCGGCGGTTTTTTTCGTCTGAAAATCGCCCGGCTGTTGACGAATGCCTGCGCATCGAGTATCCTTAACCTCGGGAGTGGATGAGTCCCGGTGGGCTCCCCGGTCTTCAAAACCGGTGGCGGGTCGCGTTGCGGGCCGTGGTGGGTTCGACTCCCATCCATTCCCGCCTGATATTTTTGCTTCGATATTGGTATATGCAACAACCACAGGATGATCATGGATATTCCCACTGAAACCCTGGATGCGCTGGTACGGCGCGTCTTTGCCGTCGAGGATACGACCCTAGGGGGTGAAAAAAGCGGTTACCTTGTCCGATATCACGGACGATTATTGATCGATTCCGCCGAGGCGTACGACCGTCTGGCCGCTTCCCTTGAACCCTATAAGCTGACCCCGCTCTTCCGGATTGAAGACGGGCGCCAGACCGTTCTGGTCGTGCCGTCCCTGGCCACCGGCCGCCCGTTCAATCCCCGGGTCAATCTGATCCTGTTTATCCTCACCCTGTTGAGCGTCCTGTTTACCGGCGGCGCTTTGAGCATTGAGGGCGAGCTGCCCAAAGGTGCGCTCGAGGTGGTCGGCGTGTTTCTGCGGGAGGGCTGGCCGTTTGCGGTCAGCATGCTGGGCATCCTTGGAGCCCATGAAATGGGCCATTACATTGCCGGACGCCTCCACCGGGTGAACGTCAGCCTGCCCTATTTCCTGCCGCTGCCTTTCCCATTCAGCCCGTTTGGGACGATGGGCGCCTTTATCAACATGAGAAGCGTTCCAAAAAACCGCCGCCAGCTTCTCGACATCGGGATCGCCGGACCGCTGGCCGGGATGGTCATTGCCATCCCGGTACTGCTGATCGGCCTGCGGCTTTCTGAGCTGAACATTCTCCCTTCCGGACCAGCGGCCAGCGGACTGCCGCAGCTCCAGATGGAGGGGAATTCGATCCTCTACTTGCTTGCCAAGTACACCGTGTTTGGCCAGCTGCTGCCCGCCCCGCCTGATTTCCATAACCTGCCGCCAGTGCTTTACTGGATCCAGTATTACTTCACCAGCCGTCCCCTGCCGTATGGCGCCCTGGACGTCTCTCTCCATCCAGTCGCATGGGCAGGCTGGGGAGGGATGCTGATCACTGCGCTGAATTTGATCCCTGCCGGACAGCTCGACGGCGGCCACATGATCTACGTCTTGCTTGGCAAACGCAACACTCAGCGCCTGTTTTATTTTATCCTCGCAGCCATGGTGATCCTCGGATTCGTCTGGAACGGCTGGTGGTTCTGGGCCTTTCTGGTATTCATCCTTGGCAGGATCTACGCCGAGCCGCTGGACCAGATCACCCCGCTGGATGGAAAGCGCAAACTCCTGGCGGCAGCTGCCCTGGGATTGTTCATCCTGGTCTTCACCCCGGTGCCGCTGATCAATATCCCGTAGAATTCAGGGTCGCGATCTCCTCGCCGTCCGTTGTCCAATACCTGCCCAGCGCGCTGACCGTCAGGCAGACATGGGCCGGGATAATCCCTATCAGCCCGCCAATCTGGAGCTGATCAAAAGCTGCCCGCGGGACATGCAATACCCCGTGCTCCTGCGACAGGCGGGCAACCCGGGCGCCTTCGACCGGCGCACCCCAGCCTGTTGAATCCAGCGGGACGACATAACCGAAATGGGTCCGCCCATCCTCGTCCACATGATCTTTGGAAAGATGCACCGCGCCTCCATAGATCAGCGCCTCTTCGCGCTCGGGGTGCAGGGAAACCAGCGGACAGGCGACGGCCGCCGCGACCTGCTCAAAGCGGCATGCGCCCAGGCGCAGCATTTGCGCATCGAAGAACACAAAATTACCCGGGCGGATTTCATCTACCGGCCCAAACGTCTCGCACAGACTGCAGCCGGGCGTGTCCCCGACAGATACTTCAACCGGCTGGTTTTCGGCTGCCTGAATAAACCTTTTCATATCGAGCATCCGCCGGTTGCTCTCCTCAAAGCGCCGACAAACCTCCTCGACCGAGGAGGCGGAGTAGGTCCATCCTGCGTGGGTCAGCAGCCCGCGGGGAGTCAGGTGCCGATCAGCCGATGCTGCCCGCCAGACCTCGAGCGCCAGTTCTCCAGACCGCCAGTCGATCCCTGTCCGCCCGCTGCCTGAATCGATCTTGATCCATACGTCCAGCGCATCCGCCGCCCGACTTCCGAGCGCCTCGACCGCCTGAACGGATTCGACCAGGATGCCCAGGCGGATTCGACCGCAGAGAGCCTCGACCAGGTCCAATTGGCGCAGGTTGAGCGGAAACGCGACCAGGATATCCTTCCACCCGTGCCGGGCAAAATAAACCGCCATTTCCAGGGACGAAACCGTGATCGCATTCACTCCATACGGGCGGAACCACTCTCCGAGGGCGGCGGATTGGTGGGTCTTGAAATGCGGACGGAAGCACACCCCCTGTTTGACCGCCTTATCAGCCATCCAGGCGATATTCGCGTTGACTTTTTCGCGGTCCACAATTAAGGTAGGTCTGGCAATTTGAGCGAGATCCATGATTTCCACCTTTCGTCAGCTGTTATAAGTATAATACGGGCATGAATAATCAAGAACTGGCTGCTGTTTTCGAGCGAATCGCGGATTTGATGGAGATCAAGGGGGAACTGATCTATAAAACCCTGGCTTATCGCCGCGCGGCGGAGAATCTTCGCGTCTCCCCCGAGGAAGCGTCTCTCCTGCATAAAGAGGGAAAATTGACCACCATTCCAGGCGTCGGCAAGGCGATCGCAGAGAAGATCGCCGAGCTTCTCGACACCGGGCGGCTGGAATTCCTGGAGCGTCTCGAGGAAGAGGTCCCGCCCACCCTGCTTGAAATCCTCGAGGTGCCGGATGTCGGTCCAAAGAAAGCCGCACTTTTCTGGAAAGAAGCCGGGATCACCACGCTTTCCGAACTGGAAGCCGCAGCCCGCGAAGGTCACCTGCGGCGCCTGCCGGGCATGGGAGAGAAATCCGAGCAGCGAATCATCGAGGGCATCAACGCCCTTCGCCGGCGGTCCAAGCGGATGCCCCTGGGAGTCGCCCGCCCGATCGGCCTGCGCTGGCTCGAGTGGCTGCGCGGCCAGCCCGGCGTCCGTCAGGCGGAGATGGCCGGCAGCCTGCGCCGCTGGCGGCCCACCATCGGCGACCTCGACCTGGTCGCGGCTGCAGATGAACCCGCTGCCATCATGCAGGCTTTCGTCACCCACCCGGATGTTCACCGCGCCCTGGCTCATGGCGAGAATAAATCCAGCGTGGAGCTGAGTAACGGATTAAACATCCAGTTGTGGATACAACCCCCCGACCGTTTCGGCAGCCTGCTACAATTTGTTACCGGTTCCAAGGAGCACAACGTGCGCCTCCGCGAACTGGCCCAGCGGCAGGGATGGTCGCTTTCTGAGCGCGGAATCACCGACCAGAAGGACAGTCTGCGCACATTCGCCAGTGAAGAGGATCTCTACGCCGCACTCGGCCTGCCCTGGATACCTCCTGAGCTTCGCGAAGACCGCGGCGAGATACAGGCCGCCCTGGCAGGACAACTTCCTAAGCTGGTCGAGCTGGCCGACATAAACGCCGATCTGCACAGCCATTCCACCTGGAGCGACGGCGCTTTCAGCATTGCGGAGATGGCCGAGACAGCCCGCCAGCGCGGATTGAAAATGCTGGCGGTGACCGACCACACCAGCTCGCTCGGCATTGCCAACGGTCTGACCGTCGAGCGCATCCGTGCCCAGCGGAAGGAAATCGAGAAATTGCGCGAAAAAATAGGCAGCGATTTCACCATTCTCCAGGGAGCCGAGGTTGAAATCAAAGCCGACGGAAGCCTGGATTACCCCGATGAGGTGCTGGCCGAGTTGGACCTGGTGATCGCCTCGCTGCACGTCAGTCTCCGCCAGCCCCGGGCTGAAATCACCGCACGCCTGATCAAAGCGATGCACAACCCGCACGTCGACATTATCGGACATCCCAGCGGGAGGTTACTGCCCAACCGCGAAGGCGCCGACCTGGACATGGACGCCGTGCTCGAAACCGCCGGACAGACCGGGGTCTGCCTGGAGATCAACGCCAATCCGACCCGCCTGGACCTCGACGAGGTGTACTCCCGCCGCGCAGCCGCCGAAGGGATACTCCTCTCGATCAACACCGATGCGCACACAAAGGCAGACCTGGATTTAATGGAATACGGGGTTTCGGTCGCCCGACGAGCCTGGGTAGCGCCGGAAAGCATCCTCAACGCCAGGCCGCCGGAAGAAATCCGCGCCTGGTTGGCCTCTCGGGGAAACCGCAGCTAAGGGGCAGGGAGCGGCCCGCTGTAAATCTGGTTGCCAAAGACGAGCACCAGGTTTCGTCCGCGGGTGACCGCAAAACCTGTCGCCGGTCCCTGCGGCAGAAGCCGGCTATCGGGATCGGGCTTGATCTGAGCGACGAAATTGAGAACCAGCGAAAACTGATAAACAGCCGGCCCGCTCGAATCGAGCAGATAGATGGAGGGTTCAGGCGGCTGCGTCATCTGCATCCGCTCGAAGTGAGCGCCTGGGGTGACCACTTCGCGGGAAGGCTGGTCGAGCGGCGCCATCTGATACGGATAGGGATCAATGCAGCGGGTGGGGGTCTGAAAAACGTTGCTGAAGGTACACTGGAGCATGTGCCCGTCCTGGTTGAGAACGAACAGTTCGTCTCTATTCAGGAACAGATCGATCGCGCCGTTCAGATTCGGTACTTCGCTGTCGAAGAAAAACCGCGGCGGATTGAGATATTCGGCATTAAAGCCCTCGTAGCGCCAGACCGCATTCGCTCCTGAATCCAGGACGAGCATTCCACTGGCATCGACCGAGATGGCCTGGATTTTCCCCCAGCCGGCATCCGGCGCCGGCAGGGTCATCCCGGTTGTGTTGGCAGCCGTCACAGAGCAGTAGAGCAGGTTGCCGAACTCGTCGATTCCGATCACGGCCGCGTCGAACAGATTTCCTGGCGGGGCCGCGGCGATATCAACCAGGGGACCGATGATCAGGCCGCCCAGCATGCCCGGCCCGCAGACGAATTGGTTATCCACCTCATAGCCAGGGCGAGTGTAAACCAGGCGGAAAACCCGCCCGCTGTTGGCGTCCAGCATAAAGAGGTCTTCCGCCTGGCTGGAGACAATCCGGGTAATCCGGACAGAGGTGTCGAAACCTCCCGGGAGGGCCAGCTCCAGGTCAATGCGGCGTATCCCGTCCAGCGCATCCAGCGCCGATTGAACCTGCTCCTTCAGGGCGGATGAATCGGGGGTGACGCCGTACTCCTCCGCTTTGACCACCCATTCGAGCGCCGCATCCAGATTGACCCTCCGCAGGGTAGGGTCGCTCTGCGCAGCCGCCTGATCAACCAGGACCTGGGCCTGGGCTAGGTAAGCCCGGTGCTGCTCGTTGCGCCCGCTGCGGATGTATGCGGTGCTGGCGGCCGCAACAATGACCAGCGGCACGGCGATGGCGATGAAGACCATCGCCGCCGGAGACAACGCCGGAAGCCGGTCTGCCTGCCCAGGCAGTACGCGCGGGAGGAAGCGGCTCAGGAAAGCGGCCGTCTTCTCGCGCAGGCTGCGCCCGCCTTTCAGGGCAGTTGAAACCGTGCGCCGGGCGCGGCGTTCGATCTGGTGTCGGCGCCGCAAGCGTTCAGCAGCCGCCAAGCCACCTGACGGGGCTGATTCCTTTGACCCAACATCGGCTGTCCAAGCCGCCTGTTCTATACGCGGGGCCGCCTCCTGGACATCCAGATGCGGAGGGAAGTCCGGAGGTTCTTCAACCGGAGGCGGCGCCGAAGGTTCTTCTTCGATCACGGGGGTTTCCGCAGCGGGCGCCAGCGGGAGCCCGGCGGCAGGTTCAGCGGGGCGCTCAACCGCCGGCGGAACGGCCGGCAGTCCTTCGACAGGATGAAGGGCCGCTAGCCGGATTTCTCCCTTGCCGCGCTGGAAGCGCAGCAGAACGAAGCGGAGATCGCCCTGGGCGCCTGCCAGCAGCCTCCTGCGGAGCTGTTCCAGGCTGAGCTGCGGGCTGCCCGCCAGGCTGACAGGATTCCAGCCCGACGGCGGGTGGGGGACAAGCAGGGCGAGGTCGCCCGGCTGTACCTCTGCCCGGTAAAAGCGCAAATTAACGGATTTGCTCATCCCCAGCCCGCGGCTGCCGCTGGTCTCATCCGAAAAATCCGCAACCGTTTCGCGGGTCAGCACCATGGAATGGGTCGGACCAGAGTGGGCAAAGTAAACGGCGCTGCCGTGGACCACTGCGGCGTTCAGGATCGCCCTGAAAAGCAGCCCCTTCCCCTGCGAGCGCATGGTCCGGGCAATGATTCGCTCGTTCAGTTGTTCGGCGATCACCTTCAACGCGTGGGTAACCGTCCCCCTGGTTCGATAGTAGAGCGCGGCGATTTTTTCCAGCATCTCCTGCTGGACTTCTTCCGGCATACCGGAGCCGCCCTCCAGGCTGAGCAGCAGAATCAGCTGATCTGTTTCTCGCCCGCGGGCTGTCCGCCGCGGCGGAACCGCGGTACAGAGGCCCGTAACAGCAGATTCTTCTTTCCCGCCGGTCAGATTGAAAGGGAAAACCTGGATATCGAACACTGGTTTAAAGCCTTCGCGCTTGGCTGATTAGATGAAAATATCCCACGGGCTAATTATACTCTCCCCGTTTCATGCAATATCCATTCCAGACAGGATCCTGCTCTATCCTTTATTTCTCACCCGGAAGCAGAGAGAATGCGGGCCATCACGGCCGGATCGTCTTTAAGCAGACCGGCTTTAGGAAGGCGCTGCACGAGCAGCGCCCAATCGGGATTACGGGTAAAGACCTCCCGAAAGATCGGCAGGGCTTCCTCCACGCGGTCCATATCGGCCAGGGTGACCGCGTGCCAGAAGGGCAGTTCTTCCAGCTCAGGCGCTATTCCCGCCGCGGCTCTGTACGCCTGGAGCGCAGCCGGAACATCGCCTTCGCCCAGGAAGGCGTCGCCGCGATTCATGAGCGTATACGCCCGGTGAATGTTGACCAGCCGGCGCAGCTCGGCCAGAGGCTGGGGATGGTCCTCAACCCGCAGGTCCATGACCCTATCCTCGCCGATCAAACCGGTCGGTTTCCCTTTGACGATCAGGATCGCCGCGCTCTGCTGTCCGCGGACGTCGCCTCCGCAGACCTGAGCTGCATCCATTGCCGCCAGCATCCGTTCAGCTAGATCACCGCCTGCTCCGCGGTAAGCCTCCGCCATCGCCGGCCAGACGGTGTCGTATTTCATCATGTTAGCCTGAACGGAGAACCCTTCGCCGCTTATGTGACCGGCCTCTGCGATGCAGCGCCTGCCAGTATGGACAGCGATCCGATTTGCCGAATCGAGAAAAGCAACCTGGCGCAATTCACGGCCCTCATCCGCGCGGAGAAGGGCATCCAACGCCGCCGGGGCCGGCACGCCCGTGCGCATCAAAGCCAGGCCTTTCGGCCCGTAGCTCATTTCAACCATCGACTGAGTGGCAACCACACCGACACCAGGCTCCCCCCAGGCAACCACCGATCCGACCGAAAACCAGTGCGACTGCACTGCCACGCCCATATCCCCACTCTCTGGGTCGCGAGCGACGATGGAAAACGTGTGCGCCAGCGGGAAACGCGCCCTCGGGCTGGCTTCGACGCTACCTTGCTTACTCATCGGACTTGCCTCCTCGCCTTGGGATGTTATGAATTCAACTGGTAAGTTGTGAAAATATTCTGGCAGGGATTGCCCCAGCAGGCATGCAGCTGCTGGTTGGTCAAATCGATGGTCAAAGCCACGATGGTCTTCTCCCGGTCTAGCGGGTCGCCCACCTCTGCGTGATTGCAGATCGAATCAGGCATATTGATATGGTCTTTCTGGATTGCCTGGAGTGTCTTGACCGAATGCTGGTTCGTTTCCATCAGCAGCCGTTTCGCCCGGAAATAGCGGACGCGGGTGCTGATCAATTCATCCGGCTCGCTCTCGATTCGGCGCATTTGATCGTCGAGAAAATGGTTGGTGTGAACCATCATCCCGTCCTCGGCGTAGAGGATGGCGAACTGGCGGGCGGAGACTTCTACAGAAAATATCTCTCCGCTCGAATGAACCAGCAGATGGTTGTAACCGGCTGCGCGGTGTGGTACCAGCATGTGGCGAATCGCCTCGGCCGGAGTGCGCGCCGCAAGAACAGCCCGGGAAACGACCACGCGCGGGATGCCAATCCGGCTGTCGGTCGGGTAGACCGTGTCGCAGCACTGGGCAATGCCGTGCGCGTTAAAACCGATATTCGGAAGAAGTCCGCCGTAGGTCATCGCCAGAAATGGCGGCTCGTCTTCCGGCGTGGCGTGGATCAGGAATACATCCGGTTCGTCGTCCGGCAGCCAGTCTTCATTGTGAGCAACCAGCACGCGGTCGTTCGTGGTCCGGCTCTGGTTGACCGCGAAACTGGTGCACTTGGTCAGATGGAGAGCGTCCATGGTAACCGCCTCCATGGCGTTAACCACCGCCAGGTCATCAAGAGCCACGTTGCTTCCCTGGGCAATTCCGCGAATTTCAGCGACATACTGAGGATAGCGTTCTTCAGCGAAGGGCATATACTTGCGGGCCTGAATCAGCGCCCCATCCCAATCGAGCTGAAGGGTATCGTATGCGTCCGCAAGGAGTTTTCGCGCATTTTCAACACTGTGCTGAATTTGCTCGCGGCACGCCTCTCCGATCTGTCTTCCGATCTCCAGATGTGAGCCGGAAACGCGAATCAGGGGTATGGATCGGTTATTCATACGAGGTGATCTTTCTATGGAGTTCAGATAGACGGACGAACAGAGTACGAAATCGGACGGGATGGTGTGGGATTTTACCACAACCGCGCAAGCAGAATATACTGTGAATTACGGCTTGACCAGTTTAAACCCGTTAACCGAGCGGCCAAGCTTCATCTCGCACATCTCGAGCTGCTCGAGCGTGCAATAGAAAAGAGCCACCACCACCTGGTCTTCTTCCATGGCGAGCAGAAGGGTGCCGGCTGACGGACCAGCCATATCCGGGACTTCATCCATTTCGATCGGGACTGTCGCCTGGCTGTAACCGCGCCTGTGCTGCTCTTCCGCCGGCCCGGTGGCGGTGAAAGACCCCCGACCGAGATCCACCAGCGCTCCGAGGAAAT
>FWPV01005933.1_pt1 | contig 23959 bp, 17 predicted proteins | sample 2228371 | NCBI WGS metagenome assembly FWPV01 (sample SAMEA103939776, study PRJEB20133) | metagenome | reverse complement strand
ACATAAACAAAAATTTCAAGCAAGAGTTAAGGTCGGTTAAAAAGTTAGTGTTAACTGCTCAAGGAGACATACAAAGATTAGAAGAAGAGGCTTTAAGATTTAAAGTTGAAGGTAAGGGAGAAGTGAATTATGTAACGATGAAAAAGGCTGAGGAATATGGAAGAGTAGGTCTAGTTAGCAAATTAGATTTAGAGTTAAAGAGTCAACCTAAAAAGGTAGATAATTTAACATTATATGCAAAAACATCTGCTTATGCTGTTCATGGAGGCAGGACTGGTTACATGGGATACACTGAAGGAACAAGCACTGCTTTTGGCCTTGATAAGTTTTACATTTCATATCAGGAGCCTGTCAGACAGTATAAAAAATCATTTAGATTACGTTCTTTCGATGCAGGCGATACAAATGTGGCAGCTTCTCCTTTAACTGTCTTTGGGCGGTCTTTGCAAGGTGGAAATGTAACCTTTTTATCAAAGGACTTCAGTCTTAACATGTTTGGGGGTAGGACCTCTCTTCATCCCTGGATTGGAACAGGAAAAAAATGGTATGAAGACATAGAATACATTGAAGATAAAAGAGAAATATTTGCAGAAGGAATGGTCTTTCATAAAATTGACTCCCCTTATGATTCCTATCTATACGGTGGGTCTTTGCAATTCACTTTGTTTGGAGAAGAAAAATCACTCGCATATTTATCAAAAGTATATTCTTTTCAAGACAAGTGGAATTTTAGTCCCTCCATAGATGCTTATTTTGAAAATAGAGAATTCTATTGTCATTCTCCAAATGATTATGGGAAGTGGGTTAATCCTCCTTTGCAGATTCCATATTCCGAACTTGATAAAAGTTCGCCATTAAAGTGGAACTTAGTTTGCATTCCTCCAGAAGTGAATAGAGTTGAAAGCTTCTGGCTTCGCTATCCTCTTAACCCACAGAAAAATCTATTTCTTACACTTGATTATGGAATCAGCAATTATAGAAGACCTGGTTTCGTGTTGAGATATAATGAAAATATTACCGATGATGATGTAAAAATTCCTGAAAATAAATATCAAAAATGGGATATAATTCCAGACCGTTCGGGCAAAGATCAAGGTTTCATAGCCTTATTAGATTATTCAAAGGGTGATATAAAATTATTCCCTGTAGGCATTATAAGGTTTGATAACAAATTTGTTAGTAAAAATTTGGGATTTTTTGGATTAGATGTTAATGAGATTCTTGGTGGATTTGGAGGAATATCTTTCTTGCCTATTTCAATTCAGAGTCTCGAATTATATGTGGCAAATTTATCCATAACTAAACTTCAGAAAAATTATTCCTTTTCAACCTACTACATTACAGGAGGGGAATACACTCCAATGTATATGGACCCTTCAGCGGTAGCCTTTATGACAGGCTCGTCGCGGTTGTTGAATATGATTGAAATTCTTGACATTGTTCAAGGCATAAATAATAGAAAGGCAAAGTTAGGCTTAACTTACATAATGAATAAATTTAATTATTACATTTCTGATAACATTACACTCAAAATAGGCTATGATGTTGCAGATGTAAAATTAGGAGATTGTATAGATGCTAATGAAACACACATAAAGACAGATACAGGCTATGTAATTGAGGATAGGCTTGGAGATAATAGAAAAGTCTGTCCAGGGGAGGATATTGACCTGGATTTAAGCATTAAATACAAAACTCAAAAATATGAATTAGGGTGGAAAACTTCTAAATTTGCTGACTATGACTTAATCTATGAAATTACAGATATGAACGGCAGCCTTAAATTTGTAAAAGCAAAGTTAGATGTTAGTGCTGCAATTGCAGACTATCTTAAGTTTGGAAGAAGTTATAAATTAACAAATAAACTGAAATATCAACTTACAGAATCAACATTTTTTGAATTTAAATTAATAAATGTATTTGATAGATTTCCACCTTGGGCTGATGACCCACCAAGAACAAAAAGTGGTGGTTATTCATACGATATTTCAAGGGATAAATATTTTTTTGGAACATCCCTTCAAACAATATTTTAATTTCCTAAGGAGATTTCAAACAATGAAAATGAAAAATTTTAAATTCTCAAAGCTCCAATATTTTAAAATAAAATTACATCATCCATTTCGGTTAATATGGGAGTGTAAAATTAAAAATTGGGATGACTTTCATTTGATTCTGTTTCACATTACTTTTTTGACTATTTTTTCAGTTTTTTTTATTGCATGTGGAAAGAGTAAAAACTCTTCTCAAGGATTACCTGGGGTTTATTTGTCACAATATGATTATCCTTATGATGTTGCATTAAATTCTTCAGCCAAAAAACTTTATGTTTCAAATAATTTGTCAGCAACTGTATATGAAATCAGCACAGATTCAAATGGTATAATTAGAACTTTTAAAGTTCCTGATAGGCCATCACACGTTGCGCTATCACCTGACAATTCAAGATTGTATGTAACTCATACCGACCGCAAAACGAAGGCACCAACTGAAAGACCTGCAGTTGGAGAGGAAGTGATTTTATCAGAAATAAACCTTTCTGGTGGTAATGTATCGATAAGGGCTTTTAATCAAAAGGATTATTGCTGGCCTGTTGATATTGCAGTAAGTAATAGTTCAATTTATATTTCTTGTTATGGAGATGATAGTGGTTCAGCAGATAGTTCATTTCTTTATATTTTTGATTCTCAAAGCTTTAGCCTCAAGAAAAAAGTTTCTTTAAAGTCCGCTGGTTTTAGAACTGCCTATGTGTTGGGGGTAGCGCTAAATCCTGCAAGTGATTCTGTTTATACGGCATATTCTGGGACAAAAGTTGAAACACAAACGGTATGCACTGGAGAATGTGAAACATATTGTGATAATTTTTGCAAGGCTAAATGTGCATATGATTGTTCAATTATCCCCGAAGCAGAAAGACAACAATGTATTACTGATTGCTATGATGAGTCGTCAAAGTCAGGAACTTGCTGGGATGATTGCTCTTATGAAAAGGGGGAAGAAAAGGAATCTTCTACCTCTTATTATTATATATATGAATATTCCGGGGCAGATGGCACTAAATTAAAAGATTTTAATATTACAAGTAGATGTAGTAGCCCTTCTAATGTTGCAGTGGATAAATCTGGGGAAAAATTATATGTAACCTGTTCAGGAAATGGGAATATAGTTGTTGTAAATACAACAACGAAAGCAATAGAATATACAACATTGCCAAAAACTTCTGATGGATATAGTGCAAAACCTTTAGATTTAGTATTTGATCCAACGGGAAATTACCTTTACATTACTGACCCTCGAGAAGAAGTTAATGTTAAAACAGGAAAACTAAATACAGGAAGGATACACAAATTTTCTATTTCAGATAAAACTGTAAAAAGTTTTGATACAGGCAGGTATCCCGCAGCAGTAGCAGTAGATAGTTCAAAAGTTTATATTGCAAATACTGTAGATAATTTTATACATATATTAAATCCTTGAAGTTTATAAGTATATCTTGGAAGAAGTTGTTTCTAAATTTTCCACAGTTGAATGTTATTACTTGACTTTCCCCTTTTTGGTTTTTTCAAACTCTTTTTTCGCCTCTAAAAATCTCTTTTCCCAATTTTCAATTTCTTTATACCATCCTTTTTTCTTTCCTTCTTTGTGCAATTCTCTCCATGCATCATAATCTTTTGATGTAACATTCACGAATGTTGCTCCAAATGTTTCAAAAATAGAAGAAAACTTTTTTAGATTGGGATTTTTATGTGCTCCTTGAACAATTTCCAATATTTTATTGGTAAGTTGAGGGTCTTTCGTCTCTGTTCCAAAAACTCCACTCCGTGTGTATCCCTTTGAACAAGCAAGAGGAACAATGCTTTCAGCATCATATATTGTTCTCATTGCAAATTGAGTTGAAACATCGTCTGAATAAAAACAGCCTAATTTACCACTTAAAAGTGATGTTAATGCATCTCCTTCTGTTTTATAATAAACTTGTTGCGAGAAAAACTTATCAATTTCAGTATTAATGTTATTGTCAACAAGTATTTTTTTCAAAACAAGCAAGCTACCATACATATTATTTAATGCATTGATTTTTTTACCCTTTAATTGAGAAATGTTTTTTATTCCATCTTCACTATTAACATAAATGCAATAATTAGCCTCTTTTTTGCCTTTAACACCTACAGTAAGATATGGCTTGATAGGAATTTTCTTCTCTTCCGCTTCAATGTAAGAAAGAGCAGAAGTTAAAATTGTTATTCCTTCTTTACCGTTTTTAAACTCGTTAAATATTTCTTCAACATTCTCTTTATACATTGTTTCATCAGAATTCCCTTTTAGTATAACACTTATTTTCATATTCAATTCTTTCTGGGCAAATTTTATTATTTCATCAAACATTGTTTTTTGCTCTGCTGCTCTTATTGCTCCATATTTGAAATTAGAAGGAATAAATATATTGTAGATTTCTTCAGTTGCAGAAATTTTTAGAAAAAAAGTCGAAAATATAACTAAAATCAAACATCCAAATGTCTTGATTATATTTCTTCTATTTTTTAGCAAATTCATTTTCCTTTCCCCCTTTTATAGTTTCATACAAGTAAAATGTATCAAATTAACCTTGCTTTTGCAGGGCTCCAAATTAAGTTAGGGAGTCCACCCTTTGGGATGGGATTTTCATTCAGGCTAACTTGATTTCTAATGTAGGGCAAACCTTTAAAGGCTGTCCGAAAACCCCTATTTTGGCTAAAAATTGTATAAGTTTAGTAGGGAAAACTTATACAAAAAAGTGTAATTTTTTGAATTGTCGGACAGCCTCTAAAGCCTTGCCCTACAGACCTTCAGCTTCCATTTTGGAGTTCAGGTTGGTAAGCCTGTCATATTCGCTGTGTTTAGACGATCCTGAAAGGGTCTTACCACATTGTAATACAATGCAATAAAATGTATAAAGGGGCTTTTAGCCCCATTGTGACTTCAGCAACGTGGACTAAAGCCATGCCCTACAGTTCTTCCAACTTGGGCGGGTAGCTCGAGAGAATTTTCATAGAACTAAAATTGTTTTTCTTATATTATAACGTAAATAAATTAATTTTTATATATCCTCCATCCGGTGCTGGAATAGTGCCTTGTGCTAAGTGGAGTTCACCAGATGAAGGTAAATACACTACGCTATGAAGAGTCGTATTATTGCTTAAACAATTTAAGTTTGCTGATTTTTTCTCTGTTTTACCATCAATTTTATCGCTAAAAATTCTTTTAGTTATTTCTACATCCAGATTACCATAATTTTCCTGCACAAGTGTTTTTAGTCTTTTATATCTATACCTGCTGGACTCGTCTGTAATTGGAATGTCTGGGTGCGGTATTTTATGGTCTCGATAGTGCTCTGGATGAGGTTCTACTTCAACTCCAAATAAAAGGTTGTTGTAAGGATGCCTTATTGCATATTTATGTGCGCAACATTCAAAGACAACTGAAGGTAAATGTTTATTTTTACTATCACAAATAATAAAATGATAGCCATTAGTCCTTGGGGAATTAATTAAAACATTTAAAGATTCTTCAAGAGTTTTTGGTTGTTGAATGGCAAGCCTTCCTAATAAAAAAACTGGTATTCCTTCAAAGCTAACATCATTCGTGACAGTTAAACTTTCTTCTGTAAGTGACATATTTCTAAAATTAAAGCCTGTTAATGCTCCGATACAACCACTCCAGGCTACACTAACAAAATCATTTCCCTCTTTAGTTTGGTAGAAAAATAATATTGCATTTTTATGGGCGATTCCATAAGAAGTCCAATCTAAATTTCTACCAAGAATTAAATCTCCGTTTTTTGTTGCACCATTAAATGCAGTAAAATGAGTGCAAGAATGAAAGAATTCGTTTATGTGCAAAAATCCTGCTTGTTCCACAAAATCAACAAAAGTTTGCATTATTAAAGCTGTCTCATAATCTAAACTCGAACCTTTAGCAAGACCCATTATCTCTTCCTTATATTCTTCAGGAATAAATTTTTCCATGATTTTTGCTTTTTCTTTCATTAAGCCCAAGAATGATTCAATATTTGTAAAACTATCAATAATTTCTGAAGAATTTTTTAGCAATTCAGGATTTTCTTTTGAGAATTTCAATAAATCATCAGATAATGGTTGAAAAAAACCTTTTATTAAATCTTGAATTTGTCTTCCTAATATTTTCCCATGAGCATAGCCAATTTCATACGGAGTTCCTTTAAGGATTAATATTTTTATTCCTTCTTTTTCCCATAAAGATGATTTTTTATATTCGTTTAATTTTTTCATTTTTTTCCTTCTGGAATTCTCTTTTCTATTACTGCAGAAATTATTTCTTTTGTTTGAGTAGATTTTGCCATAGTTTCAATTCCTTCTTTTTCCCATTTTAGGCTCTTTTCAATACTTTCCATTTTACCAGAAATGACTGCTTTTTTAATAAATTTTATACTTATTGGAAGGCAATTTTTAATAATCTTTTCAGCCAAATTCTTTGCTTCTTCCAACACTTTATCAGTTTCTGTAATTTTATTAATTATACCCAATCTGAAAGCCTCATCTGCTTTTAATTTCTTGCCAGAAAGCAATATTTCAAGGGCTATTTGTTTGCCAACAATACTTGCCAGGCGAAAAGTTCCTCCAAAGCCAGGCATTATACCAATTGTGGCTTCAGGTAATGATACCCTGATAGTTGAGTCTGCTATTATTAAATCGCAAGCCAAAGCTAATTCAAATCCTCCCCCAAATGCATGTCCATTTAACGCAGCAATAATTAATTTGGGATATTGCTCAATTCTATTGAATAGCTCTTGTCCTTTTCTTTGAAATTCCTCAACTTTGTTTAATTTTATTAATTCAGAGAATTCTTTTATGTCTGCCCCTGCTGAAAATAGCCTGCCTCCAGTACCTGCTACTACTATCGCTAATACAGAATCATCTTTCTCTAATTCACTTAATAAATTTGAGAATTCTTCGATGAGCTCCATATTTATCATATTCCCATCTTTTTCTCTGTTGATATAAATAAATGCAACTCTGTTATCTTTTTTTAATTCCAGTGTTTTCATAAATCTATAAATTCTAACTCATTTTTATTTTTTATTCAACTATTAATTTTGGCAAATAGTAGAGAAAAAAGTGGATATTATTTAATGATGAAAAATTGGAGAATAACTTTTTTATTCATATTAGTTTTTAGTAATTTGTTGTGGGGAAATAATCTTGAAAAGATAGAAGGATATTCTAAAGGAGATTTTGTCATATCTTATTTAAATTCGGGTGGGAAAGTTGAAGATTTCATAATTTTAAGAAAAGTTCCTAAGTTTATTTTTATTAAATCTGAATCTGAGAGTGGAGAAGAAAAAGGTGAAATCAAGAGCAAGAAAAAGGATGATATGAAAGAGTTATTAAAAGAAGGGATAAAAATTTTAATTACCAGCGGGAAAGACAAAAATGTTAATAAAAAGATAGATAAGAATGTAATTGAAAAAATAGAGAAAAAAAGGGATAAATATGTAATTCACTATAAAGGGGGGACAGAAGAACTGCCCCTTTATAAAAGTAATATAAAATGGTTCTCAATCGGCAAAAATAAGGGTAAAATAGTCGCTGTAAAATGGATTGATTTAGATGCAAAGAAAAGAAGATACTATATAAACAAAGAGGGCAAAATTACTATTATAAAAAATTTTGAGGATGTAATACAAAAGGGAGGTTCATTTGAAAAATCACTTTTAAAAAAAGGTGGAAGTTTACCAATAATTCCAATTATTGAGAATGTCTTTGACTTTAATTTTAATAAAATTAAACCTGGCTTTCGCTATCAAGTGTTAACAATGTGGAACATGACCAAGGGCAGAGAAGAATTACAAGCATTGAAGATGATCCATGAAGAAGAAAAAATAAATATATCTGCAGTTAATATTGCAGGTAGGTTTAGAGATAAAAAAGGGAATGAATATCCTTTATTAGGGAAAAAACTTCCAGTGTATGAGGGAGACATTGAAATAAGTAGAAGAAAAAATATAGAAACAGCCTATATTGCAACAAAACTTGGGAGTGAGGTATTTAGTTTTGGGGAAGGAACAGTTGTGTATTCTTCAGTTGATGAATTGGTAATGATAATAAATTATAATAGTGGCTTTTGTGTGTATTATGACAACATTGAACCAGCACTTGAAGCAGGTAAGAAATTAAGTTCCAGCGAGATAGTAATTGGAAAATCTGGAGATGGATTATTTTTTGAAGGGAGGGCTGGAGCGCTTGAAGGAAATTTTACCGATAAACGAACTGCACTTTCTCACTTTGAAAAGTTGCTTCCTTTGAAACTTGTTGACTTTCTTCCCCCCAAAAATAGCGAAAAAAACAAAAACATTCTTGAAGAAATTTCTTTATGGTTTGAATTAATGGATTTTTTTAGTGAATCTAACGATTGGGGCTGATTGTCCGTTTTGAGATATTCATTTGTGTGAGTTGCATTTGGGGACAAATTTTATCATTGCCAACTTCATCTGGAACATAACAATTGTATTTGTTTCTGCACAATGCAGATGGGATTCCCTGCTTTCATTTGAGATGACAAAGGAGAGCAAGTTGAGTTTTTGACAAACCAGAGTCTGACACTGATTTGTCAAAAACTCGTCCCCTCTGGTGGCAAAGTTGCCATTTATCTCTTCTACGAAAGGGAGTTTTTAAGTGTGTGTGTTCCTTCTCTGATAAGGGATGGAGCGAAAAGATGATGTGTGAAATAGGGATTGCTTATCGGGCCAAAGTGTGGTTTCAACTGTGATTTGAGGTTGAAACTTTTTATTTCTGTTTTGTGAAATGCTTTTTAAGAATTTGTTTTTCTGTTGATTAGGTTGGCAATTTCATCCACCACTTGCTGGATTGTTTTACCATCTGTATCAATTAAAATTGCATCTTCGGCTTGCCTTAGAGGTGAATGTTTGCGAGTGCTGTCACGATGGTCTCTCTCGATTATGCTTTTCAAAACTTCTTCGTAACTCTTATTTTCGCCTCTTGCAAGTAATTCTTTATGTCTTCTTCGTGCTCTTTCTTCAAGCGAAGCTGTGAGAAATATTTTTACATCTGCATCTGGAAAAACTACAGTTCCTATATCTCGTCCTTCAGCAATTACACCGTTAAATCTTTTTGTAGTTTCATCTTTTTTAAAAGATGAACCTTCAGGCAGTATTTGATGAAGACCTCCTCCCTCACTTTTTGATTCATTGCGATGGCTTATAGTTTTTATTTCTTCTGCAATTCGTCGTTGAAGTGCTACAAGTATTTTTCTTACTTCTTCCTTTGCAGAAAAAGAAGAAGCAAGTTGAGAAATTTCATCCGTTCTTATTTCTTCTGAAACATCTTCTCCGTTTAGGAAAGTGCGAATTTGTAATTGACCATTTTTAAATTCTTGTTGGAAATAAATATCGATATCTTTCAAGAGATTTGATAAATGTGAAGCAGGGGCAGGGAAGTAGGAAGGTGAAATTTGTGATTCAGGGGTTGTTAATTGGTGTTTGGAGATTGATTCAGATTTTGAATTTGGAATTTGGGATTTGTTTTTGAGTAGGTTAAGTTTTGTTATTTCGTTTAATGTTGTTGCATTGTTTAAAGAAATACCCTGTTTTTTCAAATAGAGGGCAGTTGCACGGTAAGTGGCTCCTGTGTCAAGGTAGTATAAGTTAAATAATTGTGCTACCTTTTTAGTTACAGTGCTTTTACCTGCTCCTGCAGGTCCGTCGATTGATACTTTTAACCAATCCATATTAGAAATATATTTAAATTTGTCTGTTTATATATCTTATTAGGGTAATTGAGCACTATTTACTTTCAAGTTGAAGTTTGCCTTAGAGAAAAAACATTGCCCTTGTATTTAATATTGGCAGATGATAGTGCTTTGTCATCTGGTGATAGGATGCCCTTCATTGCAGTTATGCTACAGTTGGATTTGCCAGAGAGAGGTGCTTGTTTTATAATCCTTCTTTTGCTAATTCTTCTATTAATTTTCGTTGAGTAGGAGTTAAAGTTTTTGGTATTTTAATAACTATTTTTACAAAAGCATCGCCTTTTCCGATGCCATTTAAATGTTTTATCCCCTGCCCTTTCATTCTTAATTTAGTATTATTTTGAATTCCTGGTGGAACTTTAAGTTTAATTTCCCCACCTTCCAAGGTGGGTACCTGAATTGTTGTTCCAAGAATGGCTTCGGTTAATTTTATTTCTTTAGTAAGGTATAAATCATCGCCTTCTCTGGTGAATATAGGATGAGGTTGAATTTTTATTACACAGTAAAGGTCTCCTGTTGTGCCATAAGGACCTGGTTCTCCTTTACCTGCAATTCGAAGTTTTTTCCCATCTTGAATTCCTTCTGGAACTGTAACAGAAATTTTTTCAAGCTTATTATTTTTTCTAAATTGTATTTCTTTTTTTATACCTTTTGCCGATTCGAGTAAAGTAATAGGTAAATCTATATATAAATCTTGACCTCTTGGAGGGGCTTGCTCACCTGTTTCAAAGTCAAAACTTCCTCCTCTTCCTCCAAAAAAATCACCAAGATTTCCAAATTCTATTGTTGTACCTCGTTTACTTCCTCTTTTCCCTCCAAATGAAAATATTCTTGTAAAAATATCTTCCCCTCCTAAACCAAATTCCCCAAACAAATCTCCAATGTCTCTAAAATTAAAGCCTCTAAATATGTCTTCTTGACTAAATTTTTGTCCAAAACCTTCGGAACCAAACATATCATATTGTTTTCTTTTTTCATCGTCGCTTAATACAGCATATGCTTCTGTAATTTCTTTGAATTTTTCTTCAGCAGATTTATTTCCCTTATTTTTGTCAGGGTGGTATTCTAAAGCAAGTTTCCTATAAGCCTTTTTTATTTCCTCTTTGCTAGCATTTCTTGGGACTCCTAAAATCTTGTAATAATCTTTTCCGCCACCAACCATAAAATTTCACCCCTGTTAAATAGACTTGTTATTATTAAAATGTCCAGTTACAATATTATACTATGCAAAACAATAAAAAAGAAGTTGAAAATTTAATTTCTGTTTTTGAGGAATTGCTTTATGAATCATTAGAAAAAGGTTTAGGGAAAAAATATTTTACAACTGAGTATCTACAAAAATTATTCAAAAAGGCAAAAGAATCTTTTACTGAACTTTTATTATTAAATAAAGTGTGTAAGAAAGAAAAGCCTCGGTCAAATTCTCCTCTAAGATTTAAGATAAAGTTTAGAAGATTGTTAATGAGTATTGGAAATTTGGAGTTTGAAAATGAAATTGAAGACGAAATTTTAAAAAAGGCTGTTAAATTATTAAAACAACGGGTTATTTCAGAAAGAGAAAAAGAAAAGTTTTCTGCTTGTTTATCCGAGCATGTTTATTCTCAATGGAGCTGTATGGACTTCGAAACTATTGAAGAGATATTAAAAACTTTAGATGATTTATTGAAATTAGTTAACAAAATGGAAAAGAGCAAGATTGAAAAAATTTCTTCTGAAATAACAAAAATTCTTGTCAAACTTCTTGCTTTTACCATTAGTTTATTTGAGGAAGAAAAATTTTATTTTCTAAAAGAAAAAATTTATGAATTATTTAACAAATTGAGCAAAGACGAGAAAATAGAGGTTGTATTAAATGAATTATCTGAATTTGTGTTAGAAGAAACAAAGATAAAAAAGTGTATGTTAAAGGCATATTCAGGTTTATTTCTTGGCGATTTAATACTTTCTACGGTGGGAAAAGCACTTGGCATAAAGGAAAAGTTATCGATAACTGAGTTTATAATTTTTTTAGGTATAAAGATTATTGAAAAAGAATACTTTGCATCTTTTGATCGCAAGAAAGCCCAAGAAATTGCAATGAAACTAAAATAGAAAAATAAGATGACAATTTTTAAATTTTTACAATAATTTTTAAGTTTAGTGCTTGTGGACTTCACTATATTCCTTTAAAAATTTAAGCAGAACATCTGGATGGTCAGTTTGTATAGCGTCTGCTCCAACATCAATAACTTTTTTAATATTTTCAACTTTTAAGCCATCGTCTTCTAAAGTATTTGCAAATATGTATATTCCTCTTTTATGAGCCTCATCAACGATTTCTTCTGTTAAATTTTTATAACTAATATTAAACGCTTTTGGATTTGGAGTTGTTCTTAATATTTTTTCCATGTCTTCTATTTTGTTTAAAGAAGGCATTACAGGAGCATTTTTATCATACAATCTAAAAGTTTTTTGAGATATTTCTCTCCCTTCGATGATTAAGTTATCAGGATAAAAATTGTATTTTTTTAGCAATTCTATTGTATACCTATTAGGCAAAGGCTCCTTGGCGTCATAGTATAGTTTTATTTTTCCTTGCATAACTTTTAATGCCTCTTCAAGAGAAGGGATTGTAGTTCCTTTAAATTTTTCATCAAACCAGCTTCCTGCATCGATTTTTATCAATTCAGCAAGTGTAAATTTTTTTATAGAGCCGCTTAATGGAGTAGTTCTATCTAAAGTAAGGTCATGAATTATTACTGGCAAGTTATCAGAAGAAAAATAAACATCTAATTCAACCCAATCAAAACCCATTTCAATTGCTTTTTCAATTGCTGGTATTGTGTTTTCTGGGGCAAATTTGCTTATACCTCTGTGTGCAACTTTCCAGATATTTAGATTAGGACGAATAGTTTTGATTGCTTTTTTTTGGCTGGATGAAAATGCTAAATTAAAATTTAGTAAGATTAAGAGAAAAGATACAAGGTGCAAAAAGTAATAATTTATTTTTTTAAAGTGCATGATAATCTCCTTTTATGTTAAAATTAAAGTGTTTAAAAAGATGAAAACAAAACTTGTTTTGTGGTTAATTATATCATTTATTTTTAATTTTTCAACTTTTGGGGTTCAAGAAGGCAAGAGAGGACCTACATCAGTAGTTGAGGAAGAAAATAATCCTGAATTCAAGGAGTTATTTAAGATAGAGGTAGAAAATAAAGTGGATGGAGAAGTGACAATAATTAGTAATCAAGTAAACAATACTTCATCAATTAGGAATTTTGAGGGATTAAAGGTGGGTAAAGTTGTTGTTCCTGCCACTTGTGTAAATCAGGAGGGATATACAGCGAGTGGTTGGGCTGGAATAGGAGAGATTGCTGCAACTTCTGTAAATTCAATTCATATTAAGACAGCTCAAAATGGTGACAGAGGTGTTATTTTCAGTTTAATACCTATAGAATTTCTTCAGAAACCTAAAGATTATAAGTCATATTACAGCAAAAGCTCATCAATAATCACTGACATAAAAGCGGGGACACAAATTTTTGGCGGGAGATATGCGCCTTTAATAGGGAATAAAGTTTATTACAAACGAACAACGAATGGTGACCGACAGACGACTGGTTATGGACCTATTTTAGAAGGTTATACACCTCAGATAGGGGACATTATTCAGATTTCCGTATTATTGCCTGTGAGATATCCATCTGAAATTATTTTTGAAAATCGTTTTGGTGGCTTTGTTACAGAAATATTCCTGGATGGCGAACAAAAAATAATTGCTCAAGTTTTAAAGCCTGTTGCAGGTGTTGGAAGATTTGATGGTTCAAAATTCGTTGGTGTTGGAAGAATAAGGGCAAATCACACGGGGGTAATTTGTATCTCAACTTCGCCTTATTCAGAAATTGGAGGTTTTCAGATAATTCCAGATAATCATGCAATGAGTCCTGAGATGCAAAATGCAAGGCTTTTAACCCAATGGCTTGTTGTAGGTCCAATAAATGTTTTTGAACCATCGTTAGAAGGTGTTGCCCCTTTGTTTAAATATTTTATTCGTCCTGTTTATTTTCCTTTTACCAATGAAACTTCAGTTGAAGAAATTTTTTTGCGTTTTATTGTTCAGGTAAGAATAAAAAATGGTGATTGGCAGAGGATGCCAGCAGTTATTGGAAGAAATGATGATGCCTTAAAAGATGTAACTCACATAAGAATTTTATTCCCTATAGAAATATGGTGAAACTGGGTTAGATTTGAAAGAGCCTGTTGCAGAACTCCATATTTGTTTGCGGTAGTGAACGGTCTTTAGACCGTTGAGCTGCAGGGTCTAAAGTCCCCATGCTACCATGAGTTACCAATAAAAGTAGGGCAAACCTTTAGGTTTGCGAAAATGCAAGGTTGAAGCCTTGCCCTCCAGCTCGCCCATAAGGGCGGCTAACTTAATTTTTTGAAGAAGATGTAGTAAATGTATTGCTTAATTGTAAGTTTCTTGTTAAGTTTTTCTTCACAATATGCTTTTGAAGGGAAAAAATATTGAAAGACTGCTTTTAATCTTTTCCAGTTAGAATTTATGACTAAAACATCGGTTAACTTACCCCTTAGAAATTCATTTTTTGTATTAGATATGATTTTATCATAGAATAGTTTTTCAATAGTTGTGGGATGTATTTCATTTAAAACTTTTTCAATTTCACTTAATATTTTTTTTCTCTTTTCATTTTGTTCGAGTAATTGTTCGGGTGGTAGTGATGGGTCTTGTGAATTTAATAATTCATAACTCCAGGCGTTATACAATTTAAACATTTTATGAATTTTTAAGAGAGGGAAAAAAATTAAATTTTTGATTCTAAAGTTTTTAGAATAATCTATCAGTAATTTCCAATTTATATTTTCAAAGAACAAATTGAATGTTTCATATAAATCACAAGCCCAAATTCCATCTACAATATAGTGTTGACATAAATGCAGGCACAAAAACAAGACAAGTATTGTGGGTGACATAATGTTAACTTCTTCACTTAGTATTTCGCCTTTTTCAGAAGTTTCCCAGACTGTTGAAATTAAATCGTCAGGTTTAGAAAGAGTTGCTCCTCGAATGCTTGATGGAATAAAAAGGTGCCAATGCATTTCAAGTAAAATTATAATATGGTAATACTGCTTATAATATTGCACCTCTGCAGGGAATTTTGTGAAATCAACAAGGTAGTCAGAAAATCTTAATGTGAATCCACATTTTAGAAGGCAATTATGGGCTTTTTCAATATCATCCCTTTTAACAAGTATATCTATATCGGCCATTGGACGCAGAGCAGGATTTTTATAAATATATTCCACGAGGAACATTCCTTTCATTACTATTACTTCAATTTCTTCTTTGCTAAATTCGGAAAGTATTTGTTTTAATTCTCGTTGAAGGATTATATTTTTTCCTAAATTTGATTCGTATTGAGCTTGAAATTTTTTTTTGATTTCAATAATTTTATCAGGCAGGGGAACGAGGTCGGTGTCTATTGAAGAAATATGTTTGTAGAAGATTGCCGATAAACCCTGTGATTCTATTTTGTTAAGTATATAATCCCAGTTGAGGTTTTGTTTCAGAAGTTTAATGAATTTTGTCTTAACTTCATCAATATTTAATATGGAAGAAAGTAATAATAATTCATTTTCATTATTCAATATTGATTTCAACGATTTATTGATTTGCTTTATTCTTTAAAACCTGTATTCGAAATATTTCGTCCCTTAAAAAATTCTTCCCAAAGACTATCTGGTAGGTTGACATTTAAATCAAAAGTAGAAACTTGGATTACACATGCCAATTTATTAAATTCCCATTCATGGATCCCAACTAACATGGGTATTGTAGCATCAACAAAAATTTCTATTTTTGAAATTCCTTTATATTTTTCTTCTTTTTCGTTATCGCTTGGTGTTATGATTATTTTGAGAAGTTCTTCTTTCCTTTTTTGAAATTCGGGTTTTTTATCATTGAGAACAAGCCATCCAGTTTTTTCATCATAGTCATAATCATCCTTATTATATTTTATTGACTTTTTAACAGAAGATTTTCCTCTTTTTAAGAAAGGTTCGTATTTTTTAAGGACATTAATTAAAGCCAGATCTTCAATTCTTAAGCCTCTTGGGTCTATTAACCTGTAGGGAAGTTCTTTATAGATTTCATTATGAGAAGCAATCATTAAAACTTGCATAGGGGCTTTCCATATAAGAGGTATGTCCATTTTATTTAACTCTTTAAAAGTAATGTAAGGAAATTTAACATAAACTATTTTTTTATCTTTGAAGCCATAATTTAAAGTTGTTCCTGGAACATATCTAAGAACATATGCGATTGCCCTATCAATAAGGCCTCCTTCATCTGTATGTTCATGACCAGAAAAATCGTAAGTAAAAAGAAATTTATCGGGTTTTTTAAATTTAATTGAATAGCCTCTATAAACCCAATCAGGCTTTGCAGGTTCAGCTTTTTTTTCCTTTACCTTCTTTAATTGTTCAGGTGCATATACCCTTTCTGGCCAATTTTTGATGAACCATTCTGTTCTGTAAGACCAACTAAAAAGTTGGCAAGTATATGTATTTATTTCTTCCCATTTTCTTTCAATTTCCTCAAAAATATCGGCTGAGCTTGTTTTTTCGTTTATTTGACCCAAACAAAGGATAGGAAAAAATAGGAATAAAATTACTACTAAGAAAAGTTTGATAGACGCTAAGTTTTTCAAGAGTTTCAATTTTATGTCCCTCCTTTTTTTTGTTGCCATAAGCTGAGGCAAAATCGTTTTTAATTATCTACCTTTTCCTATTCCCTTGTATGTAAAACCAAGCGACTCAGCTTCTTCTTTGTTGAATGCGTTTCTGCCATCTATTATTATTGGATTTCTCATTTTTTTCTTTAAACCTTTTAAAGATAAGTTGAGATAGTCTTTATGTCGTGTAACGAGCAATATGCAATCTGATTCCTTAACTGCTTCATCGAGGTTGTTTGTAAAGGGTGCTTCGGGAAATTCTCTAACATAGGGGTCATGGGCAATCATTTTTACTCTTTTTAAATTCAAATATTTAACAATTGTATAAGTAGGTGTATTACGGACATCATCGGTGTTTTCAAGATAGGAAACTCCAAGTATTGAGATTTTTGCATTTTCGATTGAGATATTGTTTTCTTTTAAAGCTTTCTCAGCTAATTTTATTAAATGAATAGGCATTGAGTCATTTATTTTTCGTGATAATGATATTAAATTTGTTGAGACGGGGTATTTTCCATATGCTTCCAGTCCATATTTTAAAAGCCAGGAATCCTTTGGTAGGCAATGTCCACCAACTCCTGCACCTGGTATGTGTAAATGTCTATCGTGTCGGGCATTGATTAATTCCCTGATTTCATAAATATCTACCCCTAAACTTTCGCAAATTAAAGCCATTTCGTTCATAAATGCTATGTTTACATCTCTATAAGCGTTTTCGATAGTTTTTGCTGTTTCAGCTGTGAGTATATTTGTTGAATAAATTGGTTTCTTTACGATTTTCTTATAAATATCAACTGCAAGTTTTTCGCTTTTTTTATCTATCCCACCAACGACTCGTGGCATATTTACTATGAAGTCAATAAGATGACCAGGCATGACCCTTTCGTAAGAAAATGCCAGATGAAAATCTTTTCCAGCTTTTAAGCCAGAGTTTTTTTCGAGTATAGGTTGTATTATATTTTGAGTTGTTCCGGGTGCGACTGTTGACTCAGTAATTACCAGCATTCCCTTTCGTAAAAATTTGCCTGTTTTTTCAGATACTTCAATTATTGAATCATATATTGGAAGATGCTCACCGCTTTCTGTGGGCGTTTGAACATCAATTAGGATAACATCCATTTTTGATAAGATAGCGTAATCCTCTACAACTCTAAAAGTGCCTTTTTTTACTACTTTTGCAATAAGTTCTGCCAAGCCTGGTTCTTCTCCTTCAAAAGGGCATTTACCACTATTTAAAACATCAATTTTCCACCCTGACCTTTTTGAACGCCTTTGAATTCCAGTTACATCAAAGCCATCAACATCAGCAAGTAATACTGCACAAGGAATTCCAACATAACCCATTCCTATTACCGCAATTTTTTTCATAATTTAGATTCTCCTTTCCTATAAAAATTTTTATTTTCTCTAAGCAAAAAATTTTAATAAGATGTAACTCAATTATAAAAATTTTCTCCCAATTATCCACAATTAAAAGATAATGCCCATCAAAGGCTTACGAGCCTGTTAGACAACTCTATTTTTGTTTATTTATAGGAGTAGCAGACTTTAGACTATGTCTATTTATGCGGTTTTCTAATGCAGGCTAAAACTTGCTGCTGTTAGTTACCAACAAATGTAGGGCACCTTTAGGTTTGCGAAATGCAAGGCTGAAGCCCTGCCCTACGTTCCGCCTTCGTTTGCAAATGGCAGACAGGTGCAACCTGAGTTTTTGACAAAACAGAGTCTGACACTGATTTGTCAAAAAGTGAGGAATGTGAGCTGTTATAACCGCACAAGTGTGGTCACTCCTTTCTATCAGCCCTATACTTTCTCGAGTTACCAATAAATGTAGGGCAAACCTTTAGGTTTGCTTTACGCAAGGCTAAAGCCTTGCCCTACAATCTATGTCTATTTATACGGTTTTCTAATGCAATTTAAAACTTGCCAAACCAATTTTTTAACTTGTGCAACAGGCTCAATATTTTATAACTTTGTTACTTCAGTTAAAAACAATAAAAATTATTAAATGGTATTTTTTTAGTGCTTGCCCCTGCAACTTATTTATAAAAGGCAAAAGCACTTTTCCCAAAATAATGGTAATCTTTATTAATTGAAACTGAATTTTTTTAGGAAATATAAAAAAAATGTTTTTATGTGTATTGACAAAAAGGAATTTTAACATAGAATTAAATCAAACGCAACTTAAATTTGGGAATAAATACGGCGAAAGGAGGGATGAAATTGAATAAAGGTGATTTAATAGAGTCTGTAGCAAAGAGTGCAAATGTTTCCAAAGCAATTGCTGAAAAAACGGTAAATGCAACTTTAGATGCGATTAAAGGGGCTTTAAAGAAAAAGGACAGAGTTTTACTTGTAGGCTTTGGGACATTTTTAGTAAAGAAAAGAAATGCCAGGAGCGGTATTAATCCCCAAACTGGAAAGAAAATGACCATCAAAGCCAAAAATGTTCCTGTTTTTAGAGCGGGGAAAGAATTAAAAGACGCTGTAAAATAAGTGAAATCCTGCCTCAAAAAGAAACAATTTGAGGAGGTTTTAATTTATTTTAAAACCTCCTCTTTTTAAAATAAATCATCGATTTTACTACTTCGAGCTTTTTCAATTTTCTCTTCAAATTGTTCTCCTAAATCAATACCCAATTCTTTTGCCCTTTTTTTTGCCCATAAGCCTATGTTACCTGCATGCTTGTAATAACTTTCATCAGGTATTTTTTTAGTATCTAATTCAGATAGCCTGTCTGCTTCAGTTTTAAAAGTAGAAAAACGAGAGAAAAGTCGTGTTAGTTTTGTATTTCCGCAAAAAGGGCATGAAATGCTCTCATCTTTTTTTAAAATTAATTTTGCGAATTCCTTTTCACACTCACTACACTTGTATTCAAAAATTGGCATATTATTTAAAATTGTTTAAGAAATCGTAAATCATTTTCAAAGAAAAGTCTCATATCTCCTATTCCAAACTTTATCATTGCAATTCGTTCTATTCCCATTCCAAAAGCTAATCCATTATATTTTTCCACATCATAACCTACATTTTTAAGAACATTAGGATGAACTAAACCACAGCCGAGTATTTCAAGCCATCCTGTAAATGAACATACAGAACAACCCTTGCCTGAGCATAAAACACAGGATATTGAAGCCTCAGCAGATGGTTCTGTAAAAGGGAAATAGTCAGGTCTAAAACGAAATTCTACATCACCAAACATTTCTTTTGCAAAGTTGAATAGAATTGCTTTTAGATTTGCAAAAGTAATGTATTCATCTATCATTAATCCTTCCACTTGATGAAAAACTGGTGAATGTGTTGAATCAATGGCATCTCTACGGTAGCAACGACCTGGAGCAATTATTTGCACTGGTGGTTTTGTTTTTTCCATTATTCGGGGTTGAACGGAGGATGTTTGTGTTCTTAACAAAAAACCATCTAATAAATAAAAAGTGTCGCCAGATGTTCTTGCGGGATGTCCTGCAGGTGTGTTCAAAGCATCAAAATTATAGTGTTCAGTTTCTATTTCTGGTCCTTCAACAACATCAAATCCAAATCCAACAAATATCTCTATAATTTTATTTAAAACTTGCTGAAGTGGATGACTCCTTCCATAAAGAAAGAATTTGTTTGGTAGGGTTAAATCAACTGTTCTCTGTGTTGATTTTTCTATACTCTCCTTTTGTAGTTCGTTTTTTCTCTCATTGATTAGTTGATTAATAGTATTTTTTAATTCATTGAGAATTTTTCCTGCTATGGGTTTTTCTTCTTTTGGTAAATTTCCAATTTGTTGGATTGCAGTAATTATTTCTCCTTTTTTACCAAGATATTTTATTCTTAAATTTTCTATTTCATCTATTGTTTTTGCTTTTTTGATTGCGTCAGTTACATTTTTTAATATTTTTTCTTTGTCAATTTCCATAATTATTATCCCTCTTTAAAAGATAATAGTTGATAAAGTAAGAAATTGCAAGTAAAATTTAACTAAATATGATTAAGTAAGTATAGAGGACAGTTGCTACTACCTCCTTATTGTTGTTTTGAACCGACCGTAACTGTGGTGAAGAATCTCCGACAATGTTGGATACTCATACTTACCCACAATATTTGTTTAATTTCGTTTCATTTCATTCAGAGTGATACTTAGGGCATTATTTAGCTAATTTTACATTGTTTTGGATTTTGAATTTTGGGCTGCGAATTTATATTTAGTAAAAAAATTAGCAGTTCTGTCTAAAAAATAAAGGAGTTGATTTATGAAAACTAATGATATGGGAAATAATAATGTAGTGGAAGGTTTAAAACTCAGACCTTATAAACAAGAGTTTAGAAAATTTTTTTCTGATTTAGAAGGTTTTTCCAATTTAAATGTTAAATCACTTGCAGGCGATGATGAAGGAAATATTTATTTTGGTTATTCAAAAAATATTGGTCTTATTATGCCATCAGGAAATGTAGAATTAAACTACTTGAATTTAGAAAAATGTGAAGTTAGAAGAATATTAAAGTTGGGGAATTTTATTATTGTTGGAACAGATAAAGGTGGGATTTTTATATTTGATACCAGTAGAAAATTATGTAATCGGCTAAGTTCTGATTTGCCTTTTGTAAATATTGAAGAAATCGAATTAGTTTCAAAGAATGAAATATTGGTTATATCAGACAATAAGATATACGATTTAAAAATAGAAATTGAGAAAAGTAAATTTAAAATTTTAAAAGTTACCTCTATTTCAACTCCAGAGGTTAACAGGGAAATAAAAATAAACTCCATAAAATATAGAAGGAAGCCTGAAGCGATTTACATTGGAACAAGTTGGGGACTATTTATGAGCGCTAATTTTAGAGAACCAAAATCAAAAATTAATTACATTGAAATGATGCCACATGGAGGAGGGGGATATTTATTAAATCATAATGTAACTTCTATGGATTTTGATTTGTTTGGCAATTTATGGGTTGGGACGAATACGGATTTATTAATTTACTCAAATGACAAATTTTATTACAGAATTGGTTGGATGGAAGGTTTGCCATATAAGAACATAAAAGTTGTTAAATGTGGAGAAGATGGAGACATTTGGGTTGGAACAAATTTTGGAGCAATGAAATTATCAAGAGGGGAATGGCATTTTTATTGTGGGAAAAGATGGATTCCAGCTAATATAATTAATGACATTTATCTTCCGAAACTTTCTGAAATAACTTTAAAGGATAGAAAAGAATGTAACACAGTTTGGATTGCTACAAATAGTGGTATAAGTAAGATATGGATGGAAGAGATAACACTGGAAAGGAAGTCGCAAATATTTGTAAATAGAGTTAAAGAGCGACACTACAGGATGGGATATGTGGCTTCCTCAGTTTTGGCAAGAGAAGGTGATTTGTCAGATTGGATGCAGGAAGCATCGGACAATGATGGTTCATGGACGGGCGTTTTTGTTGCTGCAGAATCTTTTAGATATGGAGTCACAAAGGATAAAAATGCCAAGAAGAATGCTAAAGAATCTTTTAAAGCACTAAAAAGGCTTGTTGATATAACACCTTTAAATGGTTTCCCAGCCAGAGCTTTAATTAAAAAAGGGGAAAGAGTTGTGAAATCTGGTGGCGAATGGCATTCTACTTCTGATGGTAAATGGGAATGGAAAGCTGATACAAGTTCTGATGAAATAGATGCACACATGTTTGCTTATTCTGTATACTATGATATCGTTGCGGAGACAGATGAAGAAAAGGAAGAAGTAAGAAAAGTAGTTAGAAAAATGATGGATTATCTCATAAAAAATGATTTTAACTTGATTGATTTAGATGGAAAGCCAACTACATGGGGCATATTTAGTCCTTCATATTTGTTAACAGAGGCTTATAAACCACAAAGAGGATTGAATTCTTTAGAAATACTTTCTCATCTTAAAGCAGCTTTCCACATAACTGGAGATAATAAATATCAAAATGAATATTTACGATTAATTAAGGAATATGGTTATGCCCTAAATACAATTGAACAAAAACATACTGAGAGGGGTAAATTTGTTCATCATGATAATGAGCTTGCTTTTCTTGCATATTACCCTTTGTTTTTATATGAAAACGATCCTGCATTGAGAAACATATATTTAATGAGTCTTGAAAGGACATGGAAATATGTAAGGAAGGAACATGTTCCATTTTGGAATTTTGTTTATTCGATGGCAACAGGTAAGATATGTGACATAAACGAAGTGGTGTTGTGGCTTAGAAATGTTCCTGTAGATATGATTTGTTGGAATTGTATTAACAGTCACAGAACTGACATTGAAATAAAAAGGGGAGATAGCAGAGGAAATGGGCTTGAAGTTGTTGAGCCATTACCACCTGATGAAAGACCAATTAGTAAATTAGATGGAAATCCATTTGTGGTTGATGGCGGAGCAAATGGAAAAGTTGAAGATGACGGCGCATTCTTTTTGCTTTGCTACTGGGCAGGACGATATATGCGATACATTAATGAGTGAGTAAAAGAGCACAAGATTCGTTAAATGGTTTATGTAGTTAATGGTGGATGGAAATTGTTAGACGACGGAGCTTATCTCGGCGAAACATCTTAATATTCTATTAAGTATCGTGTGGAGTGAAAGAAAGATAATGAAAAATATAATGTCTGTCGTTCTTGAACTTTTTTCTGTCATTCCCGAGTCTTTTCTTGTCATTCTCGTGAAAACGGGAATTCATTTTGTGCTTTCATACATCCTACGGCACAATCACCACACATCCATAAATATGGCATCCTTTTTCTCCTCCTGCATTCATCACATGCTTCTTTCGTTACAGCAAGTAAAATTTACTTGTATTATAGCTATAAGCTTATTTTTATTCATATTTCCCCTATCTTCTCATACGACCAAAGCGACTCAACTTACCGCTACTATCTTTAACATTAAAGGCAATGTTGATATTAAAAGCTGGGAGCAACCTCAATGGAGACCAGCTGAAGAAGGAATGAAATTAAATGTTAATACATTTATAAGAACTAACATAAATTCTTCCGCCTCCCTTCAATGGATGAACGGCAACTTTTCTCAGATATATCCATTATCAGTAATTACTATAACAGAGCTTTCAGAAGATATAACAACAGGTAATGAGAAAACAAGAATTTCAATAAAACAGGGGAAAGTTTTTGCAAAGGCAAAAAAGATAAGAACTGAAAAATCATATTTTATTGTTGAAACACCATCTGCAATATCTGGAGTAAGAGGCACCGAAATACTGGTTGCAGTTATTGGGGAAAAGGAAATCTTTTCTGTCATAGAAGGTGGAATTAGAGTCCTTTGTAAAGGCATAGAACACATTCTCGAAGAAGGCTCTAATCTTGGAATAGAAATGGGAATAGTTTCGTTTGTTACTATTCCAATACCAATAAATGAATTTCAAGAAATGAAAAAAGAAACTAATAAAATAAAAGATGAGATGAGAAA
>FWPV01005932.1_pt1 | contig 23961 bp, 21 predicted proteins | sample 2228371 | NCBI WGS metagenome assembly FWPV01 (sample SAMEA103939776, study PRJEB20133) | metagenome | reverse complement strand
AAGGCAGGTGATTATAAGCGGGGAAATGACTTTTTCCTTCGATGGTCAGGAAATATTTTTGAGAAGCGAGAAGAACCATCTGAGATAGCTAATAGCCTCTTCGCGCAGGCTATTGGTTAACATTCATCCGGCTGGTATAATAAGTGATCTTACAGATTTACTTATCTTTATGATCGACCAGGAGGCAAAATAATGAGCGATGTGGAAGAAGGAGTTCAACTTAAGGTCAATGAGGAAGGGTTTCTTCTCGAGCCGGAGAGTTGGAATCAAAAAATAGCCTGCTTATTAGCCCGGCAAGAAGAAGGGATTGAGGAACTGACAGAGGACCACTGGAAGATAATCAATTTTTTGAGACAGTATTGGGAAAAGCATGGGTTGGCGCCTATGATCCGAACTCTCTGTCAAGAAACAGGCTTCTCCTTGCGCCAAATCTACGAACTTTTTCCTTCTGGCCCGGCCAAGGGTGCCTGCAAGGTGGCGGGCTTACCCAAGCCTGATGGTTGTGTTTAGAGAGAAAAACCGGTGTTCGGGCTAAGGTTAGCTTTGGGCCTGGCCGTCCTGGCCGCTACCAGTTATTTTGTTCATCAATTTCTCTGGCTTTTTCAATTTCGCCGGCTCCATCCTGAGCCTCCTTTTCGAGGAAGTCCGGCTAAAGGAGTGAGATATGCCTTTGGCCGTGGCCTTATGCCCGGGGAAAAAGAGAGCACCAGGCGTCATGTTTTTATTTATGTGGTGGGCATAATTTATCATGCGGCTATCCTGGTTGCTTTTATCCGGCTCGCCTTCCTGGGTTTCGGCCTGGGCTTACCCGCCGGGTTACGGAGTTGGCTAATAATAATTTTAATTATCGGGTTTTCCGCCGGTATCTTTCTTCTTTTCCGTCGACTCCTCAGCCCTTCTCTTCGGGGAATTAGTTTGCCTGATGACTATGGAGCCAACATCCTGGTTGACCTTTTTTTAGTCATGGCTTTTTTATCTTTGATCAAGGCAAACGCGGTACCTGTTTTTTTAGTCCTCAGCATAGTTCTTATCCTTTATCTTCCTGTGGGCAAAATTCGTCACTGCCTCCTTTTCTTTCCCAGCCGATATTTTTTCGGTCGATATTTTGGGAGTCGTGGGGTTTTGCCCCCGGTTTCCGGCCTGACGAAAGAAAAGAAAAAAATTGAAGCTTAATATAGCTATGAATAGGGAGCAACATATATTTATTGACCTATTTATGGAAGCTTGAATTAAGCTAAGGCCGAGAATGGGCAAGCGAATAGGAGAAGAAGAAATAAAAATTAAGGGAAAGCAAGCCCTTTTTCGGTTTCTTGACCTCGAGCGCTCGCTACAGCTCCAGACCTGCGTGCGATGCGGCCTCTGTGCCGAAAGCTGTCATTATTTTTTAGCCGACGGCGATGTTAAATCTATTCCCGCTTTTAAAGCCGGGCTGGTGGCCAAGGTTTTCCAGCATTATGTTCGCTTGCCCAAGCGGCTCCTGTCTTCCTGGATGGGCAGCCAAGAAATTAAACCAGAGATGCTTGCAGAATGGGTTCAGGTTCTTTTTGGCCGGTGCAGTCTTTGTGGCCGGTGCTCTTTGAATTGCCCCCTGGGTCTTAAGATTCATCATCTTATCCGTTTAGGGAGGAGCATTCTGGCTGAATTTGGCCTGGTTCCGGCTGGCCTCGCTTCGACCGTCGCTTTGGCTCGAGCCACGGATAATAATATGGGCATCAAGACTGAAGAGTGGGTGGACACTGTCCGGTGGCTGGAGGAAGAGCTCCGGGCAGATTTAGGAGACCAGTCAGCTTGTCTTCCCCTGGATGCAGCGGGAGCTCGCGTGCTTTATGCGATTAATCCCCGGGAGGCCAAATTTTTTCCCCTCTCTCTTTTAGCCGCCGCCAAAATTTTTCATGCTGCCGGGGAAAGCTGGACGCTTACCAGCATTAATTATGACATTACCAATTATGCTTATTTTTCCGGAGAGGATGAGAAAGCAGGTGAATTCTTTGCTCGCCTGGAAAACTCGATGAAGAGACTTGGATGTCAGGTCCTGGTTTTGACGGAATGCGGCCATGGCTTCAGTGCGGCGAGATGGGATTCTACTGCCTGGTTGGGCCGAAGACCTGATTTTGAGATAAAAAGCATCCTGGAAGTAATGGCCGATTACGTGCGGCAGGGAAAATTGCGGCTCGACCCCTCGAAAAACAAACAGATTATTACTCTTCACGACCCCTGTAACCTTGTCCGCCTGGGAGGGATTGTCGAGGAGCAAAGATTTTTACTGCACGAAGCCTGCTCCCATTTTGTGGAAATGGTGCCTAACCGTCTCGAAAATTATTGCTGTGGGGGAGGGGGAGGACAATTAGCTATGACCGAATTTGCGCCTCTTCGGCTTAAGGCTGGCCGAATAAAGGCGGAGCAGATAAGAAAAACGGGCGCCAAAGTAGTGGTGGCTCCCTGCCATAATTGCCTTGACCAGCTTCTTGAGCTTAACCGCGTATATCAGCTTGGCGTTAAATTAAAAACCATAAGCGAGGTAGTGGCTGACGCTCTCCTCTTATGAGCTGACTTTTTTCCTTTTTTGGCGGGCAAGTTCGCTTATCTCTCGCACCGCTTGGATGGCCAGGTCAATATGTTCTTCTGTATTAAAAGGACCGATACCAAAACGGACAGAGCCCTTGATTTTGGCCGTACCTAATTGCTCATGGACAAGCGGAGCACAATGCAACCCTGACCGGGAGGCAATGTTATGTTCGACATCGAGCAGCATGGCTGTCTCCGAGGCCTCCATTCCCTCCACGTTGAAGCTCAAGATAGCGATATGGTTTTGGAGGGAGTCCTGACAGTACAAAGTGACTCCCTCTATTTCTCGCAAACCATCGCGCAAGCGAGCTGTTAATTGCATTTCTCGCCGATGGATATTTTCCACCCCTTCTTTTATCACCCAGTTGAGCCCGGCATAAAGCCCGGCAATGCCCAGGATATTAGGTGTGCCGTATTCAAGCCGGTAGGGATATTCCTCAAGGTGGGTTCGTTCAGCGGAGCGAACGCCTGTTCCCCCGGCCCGGGTGAAACGAATCTCGATTCCTTCTCTGACGTAAAGACCGCCGATGCCCGTCGGGCCCATTAAGCTTTTATGCCCGGTGAAGGCGATAATATCCACCAGAGATTCTTTTAAATCTATAGGTATCTGACCGGCCGTTTGCGAAGCGTCAATGGCCAAAGGAATATCATATTCCCGACAGATGAGGCCTATTTCTCGCAGCGGCTGGACGGTGCCGATTACGTTCGACCCATGGTTGATGATGACCAGGCGGGTGTTTTTTTTACATTTGCGCCGGATATCATCAGGAGAAATAAACCCCTGATGGTCAAATGCTACATAGTCGACCTCCACTCCTCCCCATTTCCACAGATGATAGAGAGGACGCAGGACTGAGTTATGCTCCAGGGTAGTCGTAATGGCATGGTCTCCCTCGCGCAGCAGCCCAAAGATAATGAGGTTAAGGGCGTCGGTAGAGTTATAGCCGAAACAAAGACGGTTGGGGTCATCGCCGTTAAAAAAACGAGTGAGGAGCTGCCTGGTTTTTTCTACCAGGTGGCCTGCTTCGACACAAAGGTCATAGCCAGAGCGGCCGGGGTTGACGCCATACCGACGGTAGAATTCTCCCATAAAAGTGTAAACCTCTTCTGGCTTGGGAAAGGTCGTAGCACCATTATCTAAATAAATAATATCGGCCATAATTGCCTCCCGCGATGAAATATTAAATTGATTTTTTATCCTAATCCATTTGCTTCCTTTTTTTCAAATTATCATCGCTCAGCATTTTCTCCCGGAGGATATAAATCCTTAATGAACTGAACCATTAACTTCCATAATTTGTTCAATATCCGGAAGGTGGCGGACATGATGAGGGCCTCAGGCGCCGTAGCCGGTAAAGAGGTATTTTTCTGCGATGGGCGAAAGGCAAAGAATTTGCGCTTCAACGGGTGCTGGATTAAGGCCATTTTCCGGTTCTAAAGGTTGTTAACTGCTTTGCTGTCCCCAAAAACGACATAGAAATACCTGGTTCAGAGTGGATACTAATGGCACCTACGCTTGACCAAGCCAGCTTAACCGAAACAAAAAGGAGTAGCAGGAGCATGCGTGGCCAGAAAAATAGCCTTCGTCACATACTTTGATTGACAGGAAAGGAGATTTGGCTTAAAATTTAGACCCATGCCGTCCTCGAGGTCAAAACCAATTATTTTCCTTTTGTCCTTATTTTTGGTAACCATTGCCTTTCTTAGCTCTAACCGATGTTCTCCATCATATTCCATAATTATCCGTAATGGCCTGATTATTGATGGCACAGGAAAAGAGGCATACATAGCTGACCTAGGTATTCAGGGAGAACGTATCGCTAAGATAGGCCGTATCAGCCGTGGCCAGGCTGCCGAAATAGTAGAAGCTAAAGGACTTGTGGTTGCCCCTGGCTTCATCGATGTCCACACCCACGGTGACCGTGAGATCCTGAACGTGCCAAGCGCGAATAATTATCTTCTGCAGGGTGTTACGACCATTATCGGCGGAAACTGCGGCGGCCATCCTTATCCATTGGCCGAACTGTTCGGTCAGATAGAAAAGAAGGGGATCGCTATTAATTTTGGTTGTCTGGCTGGGCATAACACGATTCGTGAAAAAGTAATGGGCCTCAAAATGGAAGCTCCCACCGAGGAAGAGATGGCGGAGATGAAGCGCCTTCTCGCCGAGGAGATGGAAGCTGGGGCGCTGGGCTTTTCTACTGGTTTGGCCTATCTGCCCGGCACTTATTCCAACACAGAAGAAATAGTCGATTTGGCCTCAGTGGCTGCCCGTTATGGCGGACTCTATGCTTCGCACATCCGTGACCAGGGCCAAAAAATAACCGAGGCCATTGAGGAAGCGCTTGAGGTAGGCCGACGAAACCGCATGCCTGTCCAGATATCGCATATAAAATTGGCTGATGAAGCCGTGTGGAATCAATTGACCAAAATTACTCAGCCCATAGAGAAAGCAAGACAGGAGGGGGTCACGGTATTTTGTGACCAATACCCTTATACAGCCACAAGTTCTGGGTTTACCTCGAGTTTTCCTTCCTGGTGTTTTGAAGGCGGAAGAGACAAGTTTCGGGAAAGGCTGACCTCACCGAGCACATACCAAGAAATAAAAAATTATGTTATCCAGAGGCGGCTGGTTTCATCGCGAGGGATAAACCGGCTGCAAGCTATTCTTATTGCCCGCTGTCGGGCTCATCCGGAGTATAACGGTAAAAATCTCGAGCAAATATTAATGATGAAAGGCCTTGAGCCTACGGTGGAGGCCGCCGCTGACTTGCTTATTGAGATAGAAAAAGAAGGAGGAGCGCAGGGCATCTTTTTCCAGATGGATGAAAGTGACGTGGCGGAGCTGATGAAGCTCCCGTACGTCATGATTGGCTCTGACGGCGAAATTCAAGTTTATGGCCAGGGTTTTCCCCATCCTCGTTCTTACGGTACCTTTCCCCGCGTCATATCTCATTATGCGCAAGAACAAAAAATCATCACTCTCGAGCAGGCTATCCAGAAGATGACCTCTCTTCCTGCCCAAGCCTTTAACCTTAAAGATAGAGGCGTGTTAAAGCCGGGAAAGTTCGCGGATATTACTATTTTTGACGCTGCCTTGTTTAAAGATAAAGCCACTTACGAACAGCCTCATCAATATCCTTCAGGATTATTCATGGTGGTGGTTAACGGGAAAATTGTTGTGCGCCAGGGAGAGATTGAGCCAGTTTTTCCCGGAAAGGTCCTGCGAGGGCCGGGAGCTCGGGCTCAAGGAAAAGATTGAGTCCTTCCTTAGAAAAAGAAGGAACTCAATGACCAAAAGGATTAATCGCGCGGTCGAATTTCTCTTAGCCAGGGGAAATCTCCCTATTCTTTACTGGCTTAAAAAAGATATTCTGGAAATTTCTTATGAACGAGAACAGAGAAACTTGCGCAAATATGCCCTCCGCGTCAGGCTTTTAGAGACCCAGCGTCCTGACGGCAGTTGGTGTGAAAGGGTGGCCGAAAAAGAAAATGCCCGAACCAGAGCCTGGGCCATTATCGATACGCTTAAGAATTTATTCCATCTCTATGACTATGGCTGCACCCTGCGTGATGAAGGCATTGCCCGGGCCACTGAATTTCTTTTTTCCACTCAGACGAAAGAGGGGGATTTCCGCGGTGCATTTTATGATGAATATGTCCCCACTTTTCATGCGCTGGCTTTAGAAATCCTTTGCCGCTTCGGGCTTGACCGAGACCGGAGGGTCCAGCGGGGTTTTCGCTGGATTGTGGACCATCGTCAGGCTGATGGGGGGTGGGTTATCCCTTATCAAGTTCACAACCGGTTGCGCTGGGAAAAGATGCCGCGCGCTTCGACACCACCTTCGTACAACCCGGTTCAATTTGACCCAGCCTTGCCCAGTTCGCTGCGGGTGACAGGAATCATCCTGCGGCCTTTTGCTGAATCGCCCACCTGGAGGGGAAGTAAAGTAGCGCGGCAGGCTGCGGAGTGGTTGGCGCAAAAGCTTCTGGAACCTGATTGCTATGAGGAAAATCCATATCGAGAAACCTGGGCCGAGCTTCATTATCCCTTCTGGACGACAGATGTTCTCAGCGTTCTGGACGTCCTCAGCCGCCTGCATTTCACCGCCGACCACCCTAAAATTCAAGGAGCCATCGAATGTCTCCTCCGCAAACAAAACAGCCAGGGATTCTGGGAATGCTCGAATCAAGAAGCCTCCTTTGAGGACCATCTCTGGGTCACCCTTTCTGTTTTGCGCGTGCTGAAGCGCTTTGGCTTTATCCCCTCCTAAAGCTTTTTAAATAATCGTTGCGTATTTCTTCCTTTCCGTGAGCAGCTCTCGCGGCCGAAAAGCATAGTAAAGAAAGCGGGGTTGAACCATACTCTTTTTTCATTTAAGATTGAATTTCTTCAGATGAAGTACTTCTTAAGCTTGGGAAGCAATATAGGGAACCGGCGTCAGCATCTTCGCCAGGCTTTAGAATATTTAGAGCAAGCAGGGGTAAAAATAATTAAACGTTCTTCTATTTATAAAACCCAGCCTGTAGGGTGGCAAGAACAACCCTGGTTTTATAATCAGGTGGTCGAAGTCACGACCGCGCTAAACCCTTATGAGCTTCTGGCCTTAGCCAAGAATATAGAAGCTCGGCTGAAACGGCGGAAAACAAGGCCAAACGGGCCGCGAACGATTGATATTGACCTTCTCTTAGCCGAGAGGTCTGTAATTCAGACCCGCAAACTCGTTATTCCCCATCCGCGGCTGGACCAAAGAAGATTTGTCCTGAAGCCGCTGGCCGAAATTGCCCCCGAAGTTGTCCATCCTGTTCGTCGGGAAAACATCGCTACCTTGCTGAAGAATAATCAAGATTCTTCTAAAGTAATTAAGCTTAAAAATTATTCTCCAAAGGATAAAGGGAAATCGCCTCGAAGGCAGAAGCCGAGGTAAAAAATTATTCGCCTAAAGCCAGCTCCTGGAAGATGAGGAGCTCTAAAAAACCTGCTTTCTAAAAAGCGTCCTGGAGATGAACGATTTCCGGCGGGCCGCCAAGCTGGTAAGTAATAGAAAGGATGTCAAAGCGACAATCTTGAAATTTATGCGCCTGGCTGGCTAGCCAGCCAGAAGCGGAAGCCCTTATCCTGGCTTGTTTGGCCGTGTTCACGGCTTCTTCGGGAAAGCCAAACCGGCCGTGGTGGCGCGTTTTTACTTCGATGAAAACCAGTGTCTCTCCGTCAAGGGCAACGATATCTATTTCCCAGTGCTGGTAGCGAAAACCCCGCGCCAGAATTTTATACCCCTTTGCTTCAAGATAACGGCAGGCGATTAATTCACCTTCTCGGCCCAGCTCATGAGCTGACTTTTCCTCAAGGGTCATGGTTACTTGTTTGGCTTTTGGGCAAAAATTTCCAGCGGGTTCCTTCCGGAGTATCTTCCAGGAGGATACCCTGCTCCAGAAGTTCTTGGCGAATCGAGTCAGCCAGAGCAAAATTCTTTTCCTCCCTTGCTTTTTCTCGCTGTTTGATTTTTTCGATTATTTCCGGCGGCAAAGTTTTGGCCGGCGGAGGAAGGATGCCTAAAACCTGGTCCGTTTCCTGGAGAAATTGCTTTAAAGCCTGAGCATCCCCCTGGAAAACCTTATTTTTTGGGAGGAGGATGTTCACTTGTTTGATTAGACTAAAAACAGCGGTCAAGCTGGCAGCTATGTTTAAGTCGTCGCTTAAACCTTCTTTAAATTCCCTTTTTGTTTCTTCTATAAGGGAAGAGATTTCTTCGCTTTTCCCCTCGGGGAATCGCCTCGTTTCCAGCTCGGTTTGAAAGTCGCGAATTCGGTCGACGGAAGCTTGGGCCTGGTTCAACGCTTCCCAAGTAAAGTTGAGGGTCTTACGGTAATGGGTAGAGAGAAGAAGGAAGCGCAAGCTTAGAGGATGAGCTCCCCGCCGGATGAGGTCGCGCAGCGTATAGAAATTGCCTTTCGATTTGGACATTTTTTCCCCTTCCACGATCAAATGGTGACAATGGAGCCAGTAACGAACAAAGGGTTTGCCGGTGTAGGCCTCTGATTGGGCTATCTCATTTTCGTGGTGGGGGAAAATATTGTCTACGCCGCCGCAGTGAATGTCGAATGTTTCTCCCAGATATTTCATGCTCATGGCCGAGCATTCGATATGCCAACCGGGGCGGCCTGGACCTAATTCAGTTTCCCAGTATGGCTCTCCTTCCTTTTTCTTTTTCCATAAGGCAAAATCATGAGCCATTTCTTTCTCGTACTCGTCAGCTTCCTGACGCACACCTACTCTAAGCTTCTCGGGTTGCATTTTAGAGAGCTGGCCATATTTGGGAAAACGAGCCAGGCTAAAATAAACTGACCCATCTTTCTCATAGGCGTAGCCTTTGGCCAGCAACCCCTTGATTATGTTAACCATTTCCGGTATGTGGTCTGTGGCTCGGGGATAAACGTCAGCAGGCAGGATATTTAATAATTTAATGTCCTCGAAAAACGCCTCGGTGTATTTTTGGGTATAAGCAGAAAGACTCATCCCTAAAGCGCGGGCATTATTAATCGTTTTGTCATCCACGTCGGTGATATTCATGACATGGAAGACTTTAAACCCGGAATAGAGGAGAAAGCGTTTGAGCAAGTCTTCAAAAACGTAAGCCCGGAAATTTCCGATATGGGCATAATCGTAAACGGTCGGGCCACAGGTATACATCCGAACTTCACCCGGAACCAAAGGAGTAAATACTTCGACCTCGCCCGAAAGAGTGTTAAAGAAACGAATCATAGCTCTTCTATTATGAAAGTAACGAGCAAACGAGTCAAATGCTCTCATTAAACGGAAGCACCCAAGTCTCCTTGCCAACAGGCTCCAGGGTACTAATTTATAAGAAAAATAGAAAAAACGAACCTTTTTTTAATTACAAAAAAATTTCTTTAATTTAAAAGGTGCAGCAGAATGTGCGTCCTTGAGCTGGCCTAAAAGTTGACATCTTTGTTGGGTCGGAATATTTTCTTGAGGGAGGAATTAATTATGATTCGCGAACCCGCCGTAGCTGGCTATTTTTATCCTGGTCGAGCCGAGGAGCTTAAAGCTATGATCAAAGAAATGGCTCCTCCTGGTCAGGTTAAAGAAAAGGCTATTGCCGTGATTTCGCCGCATGCGGGCTATGTCTATTCAGGCAAGGTAGCGGCGGCCGTCTATTCTTCGGTGATCGTTCCTGAAGTAGTCATTGTTCTCGGGCCAAGCCATCGAGGAATAAGGTCTATATTTGCCTTGCAAGCAGAAGGCGCCTGGCGTACGCCACTGGGTGAGGTTTCTATCTGTTCATCTTTTAGCCAGCGTCTGCTCCAGCATTCTACCCTTATTGAAGACGACCCTCACGCTCACCTGGCAGAGCATTCCCTGGAAGTTCAAGTCCCATTTCTTCAGTTTTTCCAGCCCGATTTCTGGCTCGTGCCGATTTGTGTCTCCGCGGAGGCGGATTTTTCTTCTCTGGAGGAACTGGGCCACGCACTAGCAGCAACAATAAAAGAGGAGAAAAGGGGGGTCTTGCTGGTAGCATCAACGGATATGAGTCACTATGTCAGCCAGAAAGAAGCCGAAAAAAAGGATTTCCTGGCCATTCAGAAAATGCAAGCTCTTGACGCACGGGGCCTTTATGATACTGTGCTTAAGCAGAACATATCTATGTGTGGTTTTCAGCCAACCACAGCTGTTCTTGTTGCCAGCCGAGAACTCGGTGCTGCGCGTGCTGAACTTGTTGGCTACCAGACTTCAGGCGATGTTACCGGAGACAGGAGAGAAGTCGTTGGATATGCTGGCCTAAGAATAGTATAAAGAGGGGGGCTATGGTTAATTTTACTTATTTAGATTGGGTTTGGTTAGTTCTTTATCTTGTCTTAATGGTTGGGTGCGGGATAGTTTTTTACCGTTTGGGCAAGCGCTCGGAGGCAGATTTTTTTCTGGCGGGCCGAGGTTTGCCCTGGTGGATTCCCGGGATGAGCGTCTATGCGACCCATACGGCAACCGATACACCCATGTGGGTCAGCGGAGTAATTTATAAGTACGGGTTGCGCGGGCTCTGGTATTCATTCTTTTCCGCCTGGTGTGCGGTGGCCGCCTTTGTTTCTGCCCGGATTTTCCGTCGTTCGCTGGCTTATTCCCAAGCAGAATGGCAAAGCTTGCGTTATTCAGGGCTGGGAAGTGAACTTCTCCGTGGCTGGATGTCTGGCTGGGGCGCTTTCCTGAACATGTTTATTCTCGGCTGGGTCAGCATGGCCATGGGGAAACTTGGCCACTATCTTTTTGGCTGGGATAATTGGGTAGGCTTAATTATTCCTTCTTTGCTCGTAGCCATCTATGTTCTCTCGGCTGGTTATTGGGGCGTAGTCATGGCTGATTTCCAGCAGGGTATAATTGCCTTTTTCATCATTATTTTTGCTTCCCTCTGGGGCGTTAAGGTGGCTGGTGGCCCCGCGACTATCGTCGCCAAGCTGCATGAATTAGGTGAAGGCTGGCGATTAAACCCGTTCCATTTTTCCGGCTTTTTTTCCGGTGATTTTCCGGTTGCCTGGTTCCTGACCATGATTTTTATTGCTGTCCTGGGCGGGTTCGGGATGGGCACCAGCATTGATTGGTATGCAGAAGCCCAGCGAATTCAATCTTCTCGCACGGTGAGAGATGCCTCCTATTCCATCTGGTGGGGCACAGCTCTCACCCTCACCCGTAATTCTATCTGGGCCGCAGCCATTATCGCCTTTTTCGTGCTTTATCCGGGGATAGCTAATGCTCAGGAATATGAAATGGCCTGGTATCGTATTGCCTTTGAGCATATTCCCACGGGCATGGTTGGTTTTCTTTTTGCCGGCATCATTGCCATCCATTTTTCCACCATTTCGACTCACCTCAACCTGGGAGCAGTTTATCTCACCCGGGATATTTATCATCATTACCTTAACCCGGAAGCAAGCGAAAAAAAGCTGATTATGGCTGGGAGGGTAGCCACGGCCATTCTACTTGTCGGCTCTTTCATCTACGGCACGATGATGGAAGAAATAACCCGCTGGCTCATCTTTGCCCTGTGGATAATGGGGGCTGGGATGTGGCTACCCAATATTCTTCAGGTGGTGTGGTGGCGGTTTAATAGCTGGGGCTATCTTTCAGCCTGGGTTGCCAATTTAGGCTTTAGCTGGTTAGTCGTCTGGGTGCTGCCTGCATTTAAGATTATCCCTGAGCTTCCTGATTACCTTCAATTCTGGGTGTTGATGGTCTTAACTGCCCTGGTCTATTTGCCTGTGACCCTTCTCACCCCGCCGGAAGATAGGAAGCATTTAGCTCGATATTATGTGATGACCAGACCTATAGGCTGGTGGAAACCGGTGAAAGAGGAAGCCATAAGATTGGGTTTGTTGAAAGGAGGAGAAGAAAATGAAAACAAGTAAAATTTTAGGCCTGAAACTCTCCTGGAAACCCGAGGAAGCCGAAGCCTGGACAAAGGAAGACTGGCTGGCCATTATTATTTCCCCTTTGGCTTATGCTTTTTTAATGGTTGGTCTTGCCCTTCTTCTCTTCCTCCAGGTTTGGGGTTTTATCTCTTTCTTGATAGGCATAATCCTGACCGTTTTACTTCATCTCATCATCAACCCAAAACTTAAGGCTATTTCCTCTGATTATGAGAAAAAACAGCAAGAGTATCTTCAACGCCTCGAACGCGTGGTCAAATGGAGGGAAAATGAGTAGAGGATTATTTGTAGTCTTAGGCCTGACTATGGCTTATGCTGTTTCTTTCCTTGGCTTATTATTGGCTTATTTTTCCTATAAAAAGAGAAAAAGGGGGAGGGATGAGTGAAAAATTGCTTTTCGGGGTGCTCATTCCGGCAGGCATTTTTCTTGTATCGTTTTTAGGTACCATCTTAATTTACCGCAAATTTGCCCGCCAATGGCGTTCCTCCAAGGGGGAATCAAGAAACGATTAGGCTGACCTAAGAAGTTAAGCCGGGCTCCAGGCTGCCCCCTCTGACGCTTCCTGAAGATTTGCTATTTATGCCAAAAGTCAGTCATTTGACAAGATTTGAGCTTTAATGCTATAAATTTTTAAAAAGATAGGGTCATGTTAGGCGATATTTTAAGGGAAAAAGAAAAAATTATTTTAACCAGTCTGGTGGAGAGCTACCTTCGGCTCGGCCGGCCGGTTAGCTCGGGCCATCTTGTCTCCTTAGGGGTTCTGGGAGCCTCCCCGGCGACTATCAGAAATATTATGGCTAAGTTAGAGCGACTGGGTTATCTCCATCAACCTCACACTTCAGCTGGCCGCATTCCGACCGATAAAGGTCTGCGTTTTTATGTTAACGGTCTTCTGGCCAAATGTCGCTTATCTGGCCAGTATTTACCCCCAAAATCAGCCGAGCTTCTGTCGGCGGAAGGCAATCTTGAAGCTCTCTTTTTCCAGGCAAGCCGACTCTTAGCCGAACAAAGCAATAACCTTGGTTTTGTCTTGTCTCCGCCGCTATCTAAGATCTTTTTTCATCATCTTCGCTTTCTTTTGCTTGGGGAGAATAGAATTCTGGTTATCTTGACCACAGCGAATAATCTGGTGCTTACCGAAATTGTTCGCACCGAAGAATCATTCACTCAGACTGAGCTTGACCGCGCCGCCCTCTATATCAATCAAAATTTTCGTTACCGGAACCTGGCCGCAGTACGGGATTATTTGCTCCAGGAGCTTCCCTATATGCGTTGGTCCTACGAGAATCTATTACGTAAAATTATGGACCTGCTCAAAGCTTCCACTTTACAGGAGGAAGGGAAGAGCCGAATTTATATCCAAGGGACAGCCAACCTTTTAGAGAAAGCAGAATCCTTGTCTCTGGAAAGGTTGAAAAATATATTTCAGGATATTGAAGAGAAGGCTAGGTTGGTCCGCTTTCTTTCTGAGCTAATAAGTCTTGACCGGGTTAAAGTTCTCATCGGGTCCGAAACAGAACTGCCCGATATCGCTGATTGTTCCCTCGTTGTCTCTCATTATGGGTATGAAAATCAGGTCCTGGGCACAGTGGGCATTATCGGCCCGAAAAGAATACCCTATGGAGAGATAATTCCCTTAGTGGAAACAGTAGCTCAAAGATTGAGCCTGACTTTCCGTCATTCGCATTAAGATAAGAGGAGAGGAGCCGTGGTAGACCAGAACAACCAGGAAAGGGGAAAAAAGCAGCAAACTGAACCTGGCGAAACAGATATTATCGAATTTATTCCCCTTGATCATAACGAGCAAGGAGAGAGGGAAGAGAGTGAGACTAAATCTCAGGAGAGAGAAGAAACTTTGCCCGAGGAAGAGAAAAAGACAACCGCCAGTGGGGTAAAAAGCGAGGAAGAAAAACCTGCCTCGGCGGAGAAACCAGAAAGAGAAAGTGAAGAAGAAGCAAAACTCAAACATCGCTTGAAAAAAAAGGAAGCGGAGATTAAATCATTAAAGAAAGAAAGAGATGAGTGGAAAGACAAGTATTTACGCTCTCTGGCCGACATGGAGAATATGCGCAAAAGACTGGACCGCGAGAGAGATGAGTTTACCCGCTTTGCTCTGGCTTCCTTTCTTAAAGAACTTCTTTTAGTCATCGATGATTTTGAACGTGCCTTGGTTGCCAAAGATGAAACAGACGGTCGAACTTTTCAAGAGGGAGTGGCCATGATTCACCGTCGGCTCATGGACCTCTTGCGCAAACAAGGAGTTACCCCCATTGAAAGCGAATCCAAGCAGTTTGACCCTAACATTCATCAAGCTGTTTTTACCGAAGAAGCAGAGGGAATGGAAGAACCGGAAGTAGCTGAATACTTAGCCAAAGGTTACTGGCTTCATGACCGGCTGCTCAGGCCGGCGCTGGTTAAAGTGCTTGTTCCCAAGAAGAGACCGTAAGAGATGAGCCATGTTATCGGCATTGACTTAGGCACCACTTATTCTTGTATAGCTTATCTTAACGGACAAAAGCCGGAGATAATTCCTAATTTAGAAGGCCAGAATATTACCCCTTCTGTGGTCAGCTTTACAGCGGAGGGACAGAGGCTGGTAGGCAATTTAGCTCAAAGGCAGGCGATTACTAATCCCGAGCGAACTATAACCGGCGTCAAACGGTTGATGGGGAGAAAATTTTCTTCGCTTGAAGTTGAGGAAGCATCCCGGCGTATGCCTTACCATCTGGTCTCTGCACCCAACGGAGATGTGGCTATTTCCGTTGACGGCCAGCTCATTACGCCCCAGGAAATCTCGGCCATTATCCTTTCTTATTTAAAAGAGTGTGCTGAGGCTTTCCTGGGAGAAAAAATTTCGGAAGCGGTGATTACGGTTCCCGCCCATTTTAACGACCATCAGCGCCAGGCGACCAAGGATGCAGCTAAAATTGCGGGTCTAGATGTCCTAAGGGTAATCAACGAGCCTACGGCTGCTTCGCTGGCCTTTGGTCTTGAGGCGCAACCAAATTGCTTGGCCGCGGTTTTTGATATGGGGGGAGGGACCTTTGACATAACCATTCTGGAGATTCAAGACGGTGTTTTTCATGTTCTCAGCACGAACGGAGATACTTTTTTGGGCGGCGAAGATTTTGATAATCGTATTATCGGTTGGCTGTTGGATGAATTTCAGCAGGAAACCGGTCTTGACCTGAGACAGGATAAATTTGCTCTTCAGAGAATTAAAGAAGCAGCTGAAAGAGCCAAAAGAGAGTTATCCTTTGTTTTCGAAACCGAGATAAATCTTCCTTTTATTGCTGCTGATAAAACCGGGTCAAAGCATCTTCTGAAAAAAATAACGCGGGCTAAGCTCGAGGATTTAACCCAGGATTTAGTCTTAAGGACTATACCTTTGATTGAGCAAGCGCTGGAAGATGCTGGTTTAAAACCGCAGGACATTCAGGAAGTAATTCTGGTTGGAGGCCAAACCAGGATGCCCTTTTTGCGGCAGGTCATAACCGATTTTTTTAAGCGATCGCCGCGGGAAGGAATTAACCCTGATGAAGTCGTAGCCATGGGCGCAGCTATCCAATCAGGTATAATCAAAGGCAGCGTAAGAGACCTGGCCCTTCTGCTGGATGTGATTCCTTTTTCCCTGGGCATTGAGACAGAGAATGACACTTTCCAGAAAATTATCGAAAAAAACTCAACTATCCCTACCCGCAAGACCATGGCTTTCACGACTGTGGAACATAACCAGGTTCGCGTCAGAATCCATGTTTTAGAGGGGGAGCATCCCGTGGCTTCGAAAAATAAATCCTTAGGCTGGTTTGACTTAATCGGGATTGAACCCGCCCCCGCTGGAGTTCCCCAGATTGATGTTACTTTCGAAGTGGATGCTGACGGCATTCTTCAGGTCTCAGCTCGAGATGCCTCTTCTGGCCGCGAACAAAAGATGCAGGTTCATTATGCGGCTGGTCTCACGCGGGATGAAGTTCAAGCTTTGGAAGAAAAACACAAAACTTTTGCTCTGCCGGAAAAGAAATGACCAAAAAAGATTATTATGAAATTCTGGGTGTTCCTCGTTCTGCCTCCCAGGAGGAGATCAAAAAAGCTTATCGACAGATGGCCTTAAAATATCACCCTGACCGTAACCCCGGAAACAAGGCGGCGGAAGAAAAATTCAAGCAAGCGGCTGAGGCTTACAGTGTCCTGGGTGACCCTCAGAAAAGAGAAGTATATGACCGCTTCGGTCACGAAGGCCTTCGCGGGGAAGGCTTTACCGGGTTTACTGGGTTTGAATCAAGTATTTTTGACGAGTTTGCAGACATCTTAGGCAGTTTTTTTGGGTTTAGCGACTTTTTCGGCCCGGCTTCAAGAAGAACCAGGTATACCCCCCAGCGAGGCCGGGATTTAATCATGGAAGTAGAAATAAGTCTCGAGGAAGCTATGCTGGGGGCGGAAAAAGAAATCAAGCTTCATCGCACAGAAACGTGCCTCCATTGCCGCGGGAGCGGTCTTGAGCCGGGGACAAGGCCAGTGACGTGTCCTTCTTGTGCCGGAAGAGGCCAGGTTAGAACACAGCATAGTTTTTTGGTTATTTCCAGGACATGTTCCCAATGTGGTGGTCAGGGCGAGATAATTAAAACCCCTTGTCCTGAATGCCATGGCGCCGGTCGGATTAAACAAAAGCGGGTGCTGAAAGTAAAAATACCCGCCGGCGTTGATGACGGGTCAAGATTAAGATTAGAAGGGGAGGGAGAAGCCGGCGAGAGAGAAGATTTAAAAGGAGATTTATATCTCGTTATCCGCATAAAACCGCATGAATTTTTTTCTCGGGAAGGAATGGACCTGATTTGCGAAGTGCCGCTTAGTTTTACCCAGGCTGCCTTGGGCGCAGCCGTAGAGATTCCCACCATCTATGGTGAGTCTGAAATTCTCAAAATCCCACCTGGCGCGCAGACAGGGCAGGTGTTTCGGATTAAAGGTAAGGGGGTAAAAGAGCTTTACGGCCATCGTCGGGGTGACCTCTTGGTGCGAGTTGTGGTTAAAACGCCAGTGGGTTTAAGCCGGGAACAAAAAGCTTTACTCCGCGAATTAGCGCGATTAAGCGGTGAAGACCCGGATGGTGTTGACCGAAAAATAGCGACCAAATACAGGGAAAAAATTCATTAAGGCGCAGCCTTGACATTGCATCATTTTTTCGTCAGAAAAGAAAACATTAAATTTCCGCTGGTTAGCCTTAGCGGCGAGGAGCATCATCACCTGAGCCGGGTGCTTCGTTTGAAAAAAGGGGAAGAGGTTAGAGTCTTTGACGAAGATGGAGAGCTTTATGCCGCGGTCGTGGCCAGGATAACCCCGCACCAGACTATTCTTCAGCTCGGACAGAGGGTCGAGGTTGAACGCTCATCCGTTAATATAACTGTCGCCCAGGCTTGCCTTAAGACGAAGATGATGGATTTGCTGGTGCAGAAGATGACCGAGTTACGCGTGGCCAGGTTTATCCCTCTTGTGACCAGCCGGACGGTGGTTCGGTTCGAAGGGCAGGGGCAAAGCAAGGTGGCCCGGTGGCGTCGTCTGGCCCTAGAAGCGGCCAAACAGTGTCAATCTTCCCTTGTGCCGGAAATTACTTTACCGCTGCCCCTGAGCGATTTTCTCTCTTCCCGACCCGAACCAAAGAAATTATACCTGAGTGAAAGGGGCGGGGTTTTACTGCGAGAGGTCCTTCTTGCTGATTTAACCTCTCATCCTCTCCGAAAACCAGATGCCGCCGTGGTTTGTGTCGGTCCAGAGGGTGGCTGGGAAGAAAGGGAAGAGGAGCTGTTGCAAAAGCATGGTTTTCAGGCAATTAGCTTGGGAGCTAAAATATTCCGGTCAGAGACAGCCCTCTTGAGTGTGGCCTCTATTTTGTGTCATTTCTGGAACGCTTAAATCATGTTTCTTCAAGGTCAGAAAGTCGGCAAATACGAAATTATCCGGCCCTTAGGTAGTGGTGGTTTTGGTTCTGTTTACTTAGCTCGCGATACCTGGCTGGATATTAAAGTTGCCATTAAAGTTCCTCATAAGCAATCGATGGAGCTTTATAAGTTACTTAAAGAGCCGCGGTTACAAGCCGCCCTCAATCATCCCAATATTGTTCGGGTTATCGCGGCGGAAAAAGAGAAGAATGTTTTTTTTATGGTGATGGAATATATCAAAGGAAAAACCCTCGAGAAAATAATCGAAAAGGAGAAAATCCTCTCTTGTGAGATAGCTCTCGATTATATCAAACAAATAGCTTATGGCATTGAACATGCTCACAAGCATAAAATCATTCATCGCGACCTTCGCCCTTCTAACGTGATTATCTCCGAAGACGGCATCGCCAAAATAACTGATTTTGGCACCTCAGCCTGGCTGGCTAATGTGCCTTATGCTTCCACCCGCATCGGTAGCCCTCCGTATATGGCGCCAGAACAGTTTCTGGGTAAAGCTACTTATGCTTCTGATATTTATTCCTTAGGGTGTATTTTTTACGAATTGCTTATCGGTCATCCGCCTATTTTCGACCCCGACCCGTTCAAGATTCTGGAGAAATCGCAGCAAGGAAAGATTACCCCTCCTCGGCTTAAGAATAACCGCATTCCCCGAGAAATCGATGAACTGATCATGCGTTGTTTAGCCGCGCGCCTTGAAGAACGAATTCAGCGAGCAGGAGAAATCATCCGTTATCTTGAAAACATAAAAGGAAAGGGGGGAAAAACTTCCGAGATCGAAGAAATCATGATGCGCATAAAGGCAAGGGAAAACCAGAGGGCTGGCCTCTGCTGGAATTGTCGCCGGCCCCTGCCTCTAAAGGCGCCTCAATGCCCCTATTGTGGCGAAAAGGTCAGCTAAACCTGAGGCCGGGAAAGGGCATTGTCCCTCTTTCGGGTTTAAGTTTGACTTGCCATATAGGTTAGGATAACATGGAGAAGGTCTTATGGCCAAGGCGATGAATCTCTTCTCAAATCATAATTTAAATTTCAATTAAGGAGTAATTCATGAGCCCTTTTAAAGAGGATGGCATTGTTTGGATGAATGGTCAATTTGTCCCCTGGAAAGACGCCAAAATTCACCTGGCCTCCCACGTGATCCACTATGGAAGCTCTCTTTTTGAAGGTTTTCGCGCTTATGACACGCCCAAGGGGACAGCTATTTTTCGGCTTCACGCGCATATCCGTCGTCTTTATAATTCTTGTAAGATTTACCGGATGGATATTCCTTATCCTGAAGAAGCCTTTAATCAAGCCGTGATTGATACTGTCAGGGCTAACCAGATGAAGGCCTGTTATATTCGGCCCATTGTTTATCGTGGCTATAGTGCTCTCGGTGTTGACCCCTTCCCTAATCCCGTTGATTGTGCTATTTTAGTATGGAACTGGGGAAAATACCTGGGCGATGAAGCTCTGGAGAAGGGCGTTGACGTCTGTGTTTCTTCCTGGTGGCGCATGGCCCCTAACACTTTTCCGGCGCTGGCTAAATCAGGAGCTAATTATATGAATTCCCAGCTTATCAAGATGGAGGCGCTGGTTGACGGCTACAGCGAGGGCATTGCTTTGAACATTCGTGGCCATATCAGCGAGGGAAGCGGAGAAAATATTTTTCTGGTGCTGAACGGGAAAGTGTACACTCCTCCTTTATCTTCCTCCGTTCTTCCCGGAATTACGCGGGATTCGGTTATCACTCTTCTTCGGGAAATGGGTATAACTTTGATTGAAGAAACCATTCCTCGCGAGATGCTATATATAGCCGACGAAGTATTTTTCACCGGTTCGGCGGCCGAAATAACACCTATCCGCTCGATAGATAAGATTATTATTGGGGCTGGCAAGCCCGGCCCCGTAGTGAAGAAGCTCCAGAAAGAATTTTTTGCCTATATCAATGGCGAAAGGGAAGATACCTATGGCTGGCTAACGTATGTTTAAAAATATTTTTTGGGGGGAGGAAAATGGAAATCGATGAGTTATTAAAAATTGCTATCGAAAGAGACGCTTCTGACCTTCATCTTAAGGCTGGTAACTATCCCATTATTCGTGTTCATGGCCATCTTATACCGCTTACTGCCTATCCCCGTTTAACCTCCAAGGATACGTTTGAATTGGCGGACCAGTTGATGTCCGATTACCAAAAAGCCAGGCTTAAGGAAGAGTTGGATATTGACCTGGCTTATAGTCTTCCTGGATTTGGCCGTTTTCGTGGCAGCATATTTTATCAGCGGGGGACGCTGGCTATTGCCCTGCGCATTATTCCCATGGAAGTTAAAACCATACGGCAGTTGCTTCTTCCCGAGGTGCTGGAGAAGATCGCTCTTTATCAACGAGGCCTCGTTTTAGTCACGGGAACGACAGGCAGTGGCAAAACGACAACTTTGGCGGCCATGATTGACCACATTAATACCTACCGCAAAGAACATATCATCACTATTGAAGACCCGATTGAATATCTCCATAAAGATAAAAAGAGCACCATCAGCCAGCGCGAGGTTGGGACAGATGTACGTAACTTCAGCCGGGGATTAAGAGCCGCCCTGCGCGAGGACCCGGATGTTATTCTGGTGGGCGAAATGCGCGACCTGGACACTATCGAGACCGCCCTGTTAGCCGCGGAAACAGGTCATTTAGTCTTGAGCACGCTGCACACCTTGGATGCCCCAGAGAGCATCAACCGCGTTATTTCTGTTTTCCCGCCCCATCACCAGCGCCAGGTAAGGCTTCAGCTGGCGACGATATTGAAAGCAGTTATATCCCAGCGTTTAATTCCCCGGATGGACGGTCAAGGCCGAGTGCCGGCTGTAGAGGTTATGGTCAACACTCCTTACATTCAGGAATGCATTGCTGACCGAGAAAAAACCGGCTTAATCCGGGATGCTGTGGCGGCAGGAGTTTCCCAATATGGCATGCAGACTTTTGACCAGTCCGTTTTTCAGCTTTATCGCGACGGCTATATTTCCTTTGAACAGGGCCTGCGTTATTCTTCCAGCCCGGATAATTTCAAGCTGCGGGTAATGGGCATTCAATCGACTCTGGACCTGGCCCTGGAAGAAATGGAAAAAAGTCTCGGTCAGCTCAGGCCTGAGGAGCCGCCGCCTTTAGAAGATGAGGTTTCATGAAAGCGCAGGAGATAAGAGAAACCTTCCTTCTCTTCTTTGAAAAAAAGGGTCATCGCATCGTTCCCAGTTCTTCGCTTATTCCTAAGGACGACCCAACCCTTTTGTTTACCAACGCGGGCATGAACCAGTTCAAGAATGTTTTCTTGGGGCTGGAGAAAAGAAGTTATACCCGTGCCGCCTCGGTGCAGAAATGCCTGCGGGTTTCGGGTAAACATAACGACCTGGAACAGGTCGGCCGGACGGTGAAACATCATACCTTTTTTGAAATGTTGGGGAATTTTTCGTTCGGTGATTACTTCAAGGAAGAGGCTATTGCTTACGCCTGGGAGCTGGTCACTGAAGTCTTTGGCTTTTCTAAGGAAAGGCTATATATCACTGTTTATGAAGAAGACGAAGAAGCCTATCGCCTCTGGCGAGAAAAAATCGGCGTGCCGGCAGAAAGGATCTTTTCCTTCGGCAAAAAAGATAACTTCTGGGCCATGGGCGAGACCGGGCCCTGTGGGCCGTGCTCGGAAATTCACTACGATTTAGGCCCATCTATTGCGGCGGGAAACCCTTATGACCTCATCGCGAGCGGCAGTGACCGCTTTATGGAGCTTTGGAATCTTGTCTTCATGCAGTATGAACAAGAGGCTTCGGGAGAAATGCATCCTCTGCCGCGGCCATCTATCGACACCGGCATGGGTTTAGAGAGGATGGCGGCTTCTTTACAGGGTAAGCTTTCCAACTTTGATACTGACCTTTTTTCTCCTCTTATCAGTCGAGTGGCCGACATGGCACAGCGGGAATATCCTCTCCACGACGAGGGAGATGTGGCCATGCGGATTATTGCTGACCACATCCGCGCTATCACTTTTCTGATTGGCGACGGCGTCATGCCTTCCAATGAGGGACGAGGCTATGTCTTGCGGCGCTTAATTAGGCGGGCTTTCCGCCGCGGTAATTGGTTGGGTATAGAAAAACCCTTCCTTCATCTCCTGGTCGGCACAGTAGCCGACATTATGAAAGAAGCTTATCCTGAAATACTGTCTTCCTCCCGGCATATCTCTCGCATCTGTCTTTCGGAGGAAGAAAGATTTGCCAGTACGCTAAGCGCCGGGCTCCGTTATTTTCGGGCCTTTGTCGAAGAAGCCAAATCTTCTGCTCGACCATATCTATCTGGCGCCGAGGTCTTCAAGCTTTATGATACCTTCGGCTTTCCTCTGGACCTAACCTTAGAGTTAGCCCAGGAAGAAGGGTTGCAGGTGGACGAGGCTAGTTTTCATCAGGAGCTGGAAAAACAGCGTCAAAGAGCCAGGCTTTCCTGGAAGGGTGATGTAAGGCAGGAGGAGCGAAAAAGTTATGAGGCACTTGCTTCTCTCAAGGTTACTTTCATCGGCTATGAAACGGAATCAATTCCGGAAACAGAAATTTTGGCGTTAATAAAAGATGGGGAGCTGGTCGAGGAGGTTCGAGCCGGGGAAGAAGGAGAAGCGATTCTTCGTTTAACTCCTTTTTATGGAGAAGCAGGCGGCCAGATTGGTGATACGGGGGAGATTCATGGACCTCATGGGACAGCGGTAGTGGAATATGCCTATTATCCTCTGCCAGAAATAATTACTCAGAAAATAAGAGTAGTAGCAGGGCGTTTGGCCAAAGGCGACTTAGTGGAAGCTTCGGTTAACCATGCCCGCCGGATGGCTATTCGAGCCAATCATACCGCCACCCACCTGCTTCATGCGGCTTTGCGCCAGGTAGTTGGAGACCATGTGAAACAAGCGGGTTCCTTAGTGGCCGCCGAAAGGTTGCGTTTCGATTTCACCCACTTTTCAGCTCTTTCTTCTGACGAGATTAGTCGGGTTGAAACTTTGGTCAATGAAAAGATAAGAGAAAATATTCCGCTGGAAATAATGATGACGACTCTCGAGGAAGGGCTAAAACAGGGAGCCATGGCTATTTTCGAGGAGAAGTATGGCGAGAAAGTCCGGCTGGTTCGCATAAATGATTTTAGTAAGGAGCTTTGTGGTGGAATACACGTCCAGACCACAGGAGAAATAGGCTTTTTCAAGATAGTGAGTGAATCCAGCGTAGCCGCGGGCATTAGACGGATTGAGGCGCTGACTGGTGAAGAAGCTCTGCGCTATGTCCAGGAAACAGAATTTTTGCTCCAGCAGGTTCAGGTGAGCTTAAAAACTTCGCGCCAAGAGCTTCTGGCTCAAGTAGAGCGCTTCCGTCAGGAGCTTGACCGCTTAGAGAAAGAAAATCGCCAGTTGCGACAGAAGCTGAATGAACTGCGCTATGAGACAAAAGGAATTAAAGTTCGGGAAGTAAAAGGAATCTGTGTTTTAGTGCAAAAGGTGGAGGGCTTAACCGCCGAGGAATTGCGGCAGTTAGCGGATAGATTAAAAGAAAAGCTGGGTTCTGGCGTAGTCATCCTGGGTGAATCTATTGACGGCAAGGCCCTGCTGGTGGTTTCGGTTACCAGGGACTTAGCGGGAAGAATTAAGGCGAACGATATTATTAAACAAATTGCCCCCATTGTTGGGGGTGGGGGAGGGGGGAGACCAGATTTTGCTCAGGCTGGCGGAAAAAAACCGGAAAGCCTCGACCAGGCTCTGGAAGAAGGGATTTCTGTCTTGGAAAAAATGCTTTGAGCGGAAAAAATCACCCTAAAAGGTGATTGGCAAAGGGTTCTAATTAGGATAAAATAAAATTAATGTTCGGCGAAAACAAAATTAAGTACTCATTTCTAACCGTCGGGTTATTTTTCTGGTTGATCTTCTCCCCTTTGTTTCTGGATGGACAAAATTACCAGGCTAAGCAGAAGTATGAGAACTTGATTCAGCATTATGCTCGGTCCAACGGTGTT
>FWPV01005927.1_pt1 | contig 23968 bp, 21 predicted proteins | sample 2228371 | NCBI WGS metagenome assembly FWPV01 (sample SAMEA103939776, study PRJEB20133) | metagenome | reverse complement strand
GCAATAATCGATATCTGCCCTAAAACCCAGACTGATGAGATACGACCCATGTTGGGATTTGGCCAAGGCCCCGGGCAGTTTCTTCCGAAACTTGCGATATAGGATCAAAGCCGTCTGGCTGCCGTCGCTAAGACTGTAGGCTCTTTTTTTCGAGGCCATATCGGCGATGGCTCCGGCGCAGATGAGGTCCTCCATCGAGTACCTCCCCTGCTTGCCGGCGCAGACCAAGACCACGTCAGACTTGGTCTGCTGCATGATCCGATACACTGCCGACAGATTGTTGAAGCAGGCCGCCACCAGCATGGAGGCGCCCTTGAGTCTGGCGATGGCCGGAGTCCCGTTGGTGGTGGCCATGATCAGGGTGCGGTCCCCTACCGTCTCTGGGGTGAACTCTGAAGGCGAGTTGCCCAGGTCGAAACCCTCGATCTTTCTTCCCTCCCTTTCGCCGCAGAGCACCACATTGGCTCGGCCCAGGCTCTCGGCCAGCCGGCCGGCCTCCTCTATGCCTCCGGCCGGGATGATCTCTCGACAGCCGGCCTCCAAAGCCGCCACCATGGTGGTGGTGGATCGCAGCACATCGATGGCCACCACCGTCCGCCCCTGGCTCACGTCCTCTTCGGCCTCGGAGGGCACCATCAGGGTGTCCAGCCACATAGCCTAGTGCTTGCCTCCCTCGAAAGCCCCCCAGCCCCGGCCGTCGCCGGTGGACTCGATGCCCTTGAGCCTTAGTTTGAACTCGTCGGGGTTGGTGACGTTCTGTATGGCCGTCTCGTAGGTGATCAACCCCTCCTTGTAGTGCCTCATGATGGACTGATCGAAGGTCTGCATGCCGTACTGGGTGACCCCCTCCTGGATGAGCTGGGGTATCATCAGGGTCTTGACCGGATCCAGCAGATAGTCCTTGACCGTCGGGGTGTTGATCAGTATCTCCACTGCCGGCACCCGCCCCTTGCCGTCGGCCCGGGGCAGCAGCCGCAGGGAGATGACGCCCACCAGGGTGGCGGCCAGAAGCACCCGGACGTGCTCGTGCTGGTGCGGGGGGAAGAAGGAGATCACCCGGTTGATGGTCTCGGTGGCGTTGAGGGTGTGCAGGGTGCTCATCACCATATGCCCGGTGTCGGCCGCCTGCAGCGCCGTCTGCAGGGTGTTCTTGTCCCGGATCTCGCCGATCAAGATGAAGTCCGGGTCCTGGCGCAGCACGTGCTTCAGGGCCGAGTTGAAGGACAGGGTGTCGGTGCCCACCTCCCGCTGGCTGATGATGGACTTCTTGTCGCGGAACAGAAACTCGATGGGGTCCTCGACCGTGATGATGTTGCGGCTGTCGGTCTCGTTGACGTGTTCGATCATGGCCGCCAGGGTGGTGGACTTGCCCGAGCCGGTGGTGCCGGTGACCAGCACCAGGCCGCGGTGCTGCAGGGCCAGGTCCTTGATGATCACCGGCAGGGACAGCTCGTCCACCTTCTTGATGGACACCGGTATGGCCCTCAGGGCCAGGGCCACCGAGCTGCGCTGCATGTAGACGTTTACCCGGAACCGCCCCAGCCCGGCGATGCTGATGGCGAAGTCCAGTTCCTTCTGGTCGGCGAAGACCTGCTCCTGTCCCTTGGGCATCAGCTGCAAGGCCACCTGGCGCAGCTCCTCGGGCGAGAGCGACGGCTCGTTCAGCGGCTGCAGGCTGCCGTTTATGCGGAACACCGGCGGCATGCCCGACTTCAGATGGAGGTCGGAGGCGTTGTCCTTGACCATCCGCTCCAGGATGCGTCTTAAGTCCATGTTCTAGGCCCTCTCCAAATATTTCCCGGTCCGGGTGTCTATCTTTATAGCATCCCCGGTATTGATGAAAAGCGGCACCTGAACCACCAGGCCGGTCTCCAACTTGGCCGGCTTGGTGACCGAGGAGGCGGTGTCGCCCTTGAAGCCGGGCTCGGTCTCGGCCACCGTCAGCACCACCGAGAGCGGCACCTCCACCCCGATGATCTCCTCGCCCCGGCTTAAAACCTGGACCTCCAGGTTCTCCTTGAGATAGCCCTTGATCTCGTGGACCTGCTCCTCGGCGATGGGTATCTGTTCATAGGTCTCGGCGTCCATCAGGTAATAGAAATCGCCGGTATTGTATATATACAGCATCTTGCGGCGCTCCAGCCGTACCTCAGTGATGGACTCGCCGGCGCGGAAGGTCCGGTCCAGGACCGCGCCCGTTTTGACGTTCTTGAGCCGGGTGCGGACAAAGGCTCCGCCCTTGCCCGGCTTGACGTGCTGGAACTCGACCAGATAGAATAACTGTCCCTCCAACTCCAGGACCATCCCATTGCGGAAATCGGCCGTGGTCGCCATGTCTCCTTTACTTCCCTATGGTTATCAATTTTTTGTTAGCTCGGCTCAGCACCCGGCAGCCGTTTGGGGTGATGGCCACCAGATCCTCGATCCTCACCCCGCCCCAGCCCGGCAGGTAGACCCCGGGCTCCACGGTGACTACATGCCCCGGCCTGAGGACGTCCTCCGAGGTCTTGCCCAGCCGCGGCCCCTCGTGCACCTCCAGCCCCACCCCGTGCCCCAGGCCGTGCCCGAAGTATTTTCCGTAGCCAGCGGCCTCGATCACCGATCGGGATGCAGCGTCGGCCTCACGGCCCCTGACGCCCGGGCGGACCGCTTTAAGGCCCGCGGCCTGAGCCCGGTGGACCAAATCGTATATCTTCAGATGCTTGTCTGTTGGCTTTCCCAGACACACGGTCCGGGTCATATCGCTACAGTAACCCTGATACCTGGCCCCGAAGTCCAATACCAAAAAATCCCCTCTGCGCAATCTTCTCTCTCCGGGCTGGGCGTGGGGCAGGGCCGCATTGGGGCCTGAGGCCACGATGCTGTCGAAAGAAGGTTTTTCGGCTCCAAACTGCTTCAGGTAGAAATCCAATTGGTTGGCCACGGTGCGTTCGGCCATGCCCGGTTTGATGAACTTCACAATGGCGGCGAAGGCCCTATCGGCGATGGCGGCCGCCCTGGCGATCCTGGCCAACTCGTAATCGTCCTTGACCAGCCTGGCCTGTTCCACTAGGCCTAGGGTCGAGACCAAACGTCGCGGCCGAAGTCTCTGGGTGATATGCTCCCACTGCGAACAGAGCAGGTGTCCGGCTTCGTAGCCTATCCTTTCGGCCCGGGACAGGCCGGACCACGACAGCAGATCGTCGAGCAGAGATTTCTTGATGATCACGGCCCTGGAGGCTTTCACTTCCCGCCTGGCCTGCTCCTGATAACGAAAATCGGTGAAGAAGACCGTGCTCTGGGGCGTCACCCAGAGCAGCCCCGAGCTGCCGCTGTAGCCGCAGAGATAGCGGATATTGGCCAGGCCGGAGACCACCAGGGCCTCGAGATGTTGCTGGCGCAGGGATTTTCTGACCCGGGCCAGCCTTTTGGCATAATCGACGGTAGGCATAAACTGGAATCTGAAATCCTGAATTCGGAATATTGATGCTGGGGATAGGGCCTCCTTAAACCGCACCGAGATTTTGCTGGTCCGCCAGGTCTCAAAAAAGAGCCGGAGGCTTAGGGATGTTATTTCTGGATGCTGTTGAGCCAGGCCTGAAAACTGGAGACAGCCGAATCCTTGGGCTTCTCCTCCTCGGGCGGCGCTTGGGGCTCTGGCTGTTTCTCGGCTTTGGGTTCAGGCGGCGGGGGTGGTTCCTCGGCAAACAGGGCGCTCAGGGCTGCAGCCGCCGGCTCCTCCACCTTCTTCTCCTCCCTGTCACCCAAGGAGAACAGCGAGTCGAGCTTGGGCTCGGCCGTCTCCTCTTTGGGAGGCTGGGGCTCAGCCACGGCCGCCAAGCGCTCCATCTCGGCGAACATGCCTGTCAGCTCCACGGCCTGTTCCTCGACCGGTGCCGCAGCCGCAGTCGAAGCCGGTGATGTCTCCACTGGTGCGGCCTCCTCCCTGGAGGCGGCCGCCGTCGGCTCCAGACCCGGCTCTGGTCCTATCTCCGGAAAGGCTTTGGCCAGAAGTTCGTCCATCCTCTGTTTGTAGGACTGGTTCTCGGGCTCGGCGGCGATCAGTTCCCGATAGACCTCGATGGCCCTCTCGAAGTGGCCCTGGCTGGCATAGAGCTCGGCGATGGTGGCCGTATTGCCGGCAGGTCCCTCCTGAGCCTGGGGCTCGGATGGCGGCGGCGCCGGCTCGGGCTCCGATGGTGCTCTCTCCTCCAAAGCCGCTGGTTCGGCAGCAGGCTGGGGTGCCTCTGGCTCGGCCGCCGAGGGAGGCGCTGGTATCTGGGCGGCTGCGGCCTCTGGCGGTGCCGGAGGCGCCGGCTCCTCGGCCTTCGGCTCCGGAGGCGTCTCCGGCATCTGACGATAGGGCGGCGCCGGCGGCTCGGTTCGGGCCGAGGCTTTTAAGTTCTCGATCTTCTCCGCGATATCGATATCGGCCGGTTCCAAATCCAGAACCATCTGGTAGTACTTGACCGCCTCGGGATACATGCTCTGTCTCTCGTAGGTCTCGGCCAGCAGTCGATACCCCAAAATATTCTGGGGATCGTTTTTGACAGTGAGTTCGAATTCCTCCCGGGCCAGGGCGTACATCTTCTTGGCCATATAGCAGCGGCCCAGTATCAGATGGGCGACGGCGTACTGGGGATGTATCTCCAATCCCTTCTTGGCCGTATCGATGGCCTCGTCCAGCATGCCGCATTTGCGATAGGCATCGGCCAGCTGGGCGAAGACCCGAGATTTAGGGTCGGCCAGCAGTTTCTCGGTCAACTGCTCAATCTCGGGCAGAAGTTTTATTTTCTCTTCAGCCATATTACCTCCTCCCGCATGATGGTCGGGGTGAAACCCATCTTTGGGCCCTTGGCGGACAGCCTGGGCCAAAGCCGGGATATTCTTCTTCGATTATAAGTATAAGGGTTATCTGGATATTTGTCAATGACGGAGTGAGGTTAACGGCCTACAAAGACAGCCGGTTACGCAGCGAGCCGTACGGCGGACGGACCACCCCCTTCTCGGTGATGATGGCTGTCACCAGTTCCGCCGGCGTAGTGTCGAAGGCCGGGTTATAGGCTTGGGCCTTCCGCATAGCAGCCCGGCACTGCTGGAGGCCCAATACCTCTTCAGCATCCCTCTGTTCGATGGGGATGGCGGAGCGGTCTTTAATCCGAACATCGATGGTTGAAGTGGGCGCGGCTACATAGAAGGGGATGCCATGGTAGGCCGCCAGCACGGCCAGGCTGTAGGTGCCTATCTTGTTGGCGAAATCACCGTTGTCGGCAATGCGGTCGGCCCCCACCATCACCGCCTCCACTTTTTTTCGATCCATCAGGCTGGCCGCCATGTTGTCGCAGATCAGAATGGCCGGAATGCGCTGTTGCCTGAGCTCCCAATAGGTCAGCCGGGATCCCTGGAGCAGCGGCCTGGTCTCGTCGACATAGACCACCGACACCCTCCCCTGTCCATAGGCCGTGGTGATGATGCCCAAAGCCGTGCCGATGCCCCCGGTGGCCAGGGCCCCGGTATTGCAATGGGTGAGCACGGAGCAACCCCGAGGCAGAAGTCTGGCTCCATATTGCCCTATCCTCTGGCATATCTCGGCGTCCTGTCGGTGTATATCCCTGGCCTCCTGGAGCAGGGCGCGCCGCCTCGGCCCGGGATCGGCCGGAGACAGGGAATAGTATTTCTTCGCCATCCGCTCCAGAGCCCAGAAGAGATTGACGGCCGTGGGGCGCGTCCTGGCCAGACGGCCTCTGGCCTTCTCGAAGTCCTTCGTCTCCCGTCCCGAGGGCGATCGCCAGATGGACAGGGCCAGCCCATAGGCAGCAGCGATGCCTATGAGCGGCGCCCCCCTTATGGCCAGACGCTCGATGGCGACGGCCAGTTGTTCCACGGTCCGACAGCGGATATAGGCCCGGCGGTGGGGAAGTTTCCTCTGGTCCAGGACGTCCAGCCGGCCGTTCTTCCAGAGTATGGGCAAAATCATCTCAACTTCTCAGCCTACATAATAAACCATGCAGCCGTCCCAGGGGCAGACCTACGACATTGAAATAACAGCCCTCGATCCCCTCCACCAGCAGGGCCCCCCGCCCCTGGATGCCGTAGGCTCCGGCGTTGTCGAAGGGCTCGCCGGTGGACAGATACCAGTCGATGGTGGGGCCGGACAGTCGGCGGAACCTGACGGCCGTGGCCTGGTATCCCTTGGCCGCCCGGCCGTCGGCCGATAGCAGACAGAGCCCGGTGATCACCCGATGCGTTCTGCCAGAGAGCAGCCTCAACATCTCCCTGGCCTGGGATTCGTTATCGGGCTTGCCCAAAAGCCGCCTGCCCAAGACCACCACCGTATCGGCCGCCAGAACTACCCTATCCGGAAATAGTCGGCGATACTGTCGCCAAGCAGCCCGGGCCTTTCGCTCTGCTATATCCACGGCCGTCCGGGCCGGAGCCGCTCCAGGTGGCCAGGACTCATCAACCGACACCGCCCTCACCTTAAAATCGGCCCCCACCTGCCGCAGCAGGGCCGCCCGCCGAGGCGAGGCCGAGGCCAGCAGCAATTTGGGCCAGTTCAGGGGTGGGCGAACCTCGGCCATGAGACCCGTGATCTTACCGAAATCTCGGTTCCGGGGCTCCCTGTGCGGCTGAGCCGAACCCGGGCGTTCTCGGCCACCATGGCCGCATTGTCGGTGCACAGTTCCGGACGGGGAAAGAAAACTCGGTAGGAACCGGCATCGGCCTGATATTGGAACCTTTGGCGCAACGATTGGTTGACGGACACCCCGCCGCAGACCACCAGACGGTCAGCGCCGGCCAGAGCCAGGGCCCGTTCCGCTTTGGATACCAAAGCCTCGATCACCGCCTCCTGGACACCGCGGCAGACGCCGGCGATATCGATCTCGGTCAGTCTGTCCAGATAATCGTTCCCCCTCTTCAGCAGATGGTTGCGCACCGCGGTCTTGAGCCCGGAGAACGAGAAATCCAAACTATCCGGCCCCAAGTCGGCCACAGGGAAATTGGGCCCGGAGCCTTCGGCCCTCTTTGCCCGGCTCTCTATCTCCGGCCCTCCGGGATATGGCAGGCCCAGCATCTTGGCGCTCTTATCCAGAGCCTCCCCGGCCGCATCGTCCAATGTCTGTCCCATCAAAAACAGTTCCAGACTTTCATCGACATAGAAAAGCGAGGTATGGCCGCCCGAGACCACCAGCGCCACATAGGGCGGCGCCAACTCCCGATGGCTGAGATGGGCCGCGTAGATATGGGCCTCGATATGGTTCACCGGCACGAACTTGATATTCAGCGCAGCGGCCAGGCCCTGGCCGAAGGCATTGCCCACCAGCAGGGCCCCGGCCAGGCCCGGACTGGAGGTGGCCGCCACCGCGTCCAGCTCGCCCTGGTCCATACCGGCCAGAGCCTCTTCGACGGTGCGGCCGATGGCCTGGAGGTGTTGGCGCGAGGCCAGCTCCGGCACCACTCCACCGTATTGGCGATGCACCAACTGGGAGTAAACTATGTTCGACCGGATGCCCTGGTCGTCCACCACCGCCGCCGCCGTCTCGTCGCACGAGGTCTCTATGCCCAGCACTCTCATCTGATGGTCACCTCGAAGGTGCGCGGGGTGGCCGCCAGCAGTTCCAACTTGTCCGGCAGCTCGATGACGGCCTGCAGTTGATAGCGGCCGGGCGCCAGTCCCTTGAGGTCCAGGACGGCTCTGATATCGCTGGGCTGGGCGGCCTCCAGGGCCTGACGGGGGCCGGCGGCCAGGATATCCACTGTGCCCGGGGCATAGCTCACCAAGTAGCCCGGGCCGCGATTGCTCAGCATCAATGGTACATTGCGGAACAACTTCTCGCCGGTCCTCTCCAACACCAACCTTACGGTGACCGAATCCGGCTGGGTTCGGTATATCTGGCTGTCGGGCAGGACCAGGCCGGCCCGCCTCTCCTGCGATTGGCGGATTTCGTCGATGCGAATCGGCTCGGTGAACAACGAGTTGATATGGGCCAGCTGCCGTTCCGGCCCCCAGAGCCGCACCGAGCAGGGCTCGGCTCGGGTGGAGTCGCTTACGACCAAACCCTCGGCCGGCTGGCCTCTGAGGTCCAGGGAAACCGCCGCCATCTTCTCAGCCAGACGGTCTATCCTCAACACCAGATCCGCCTGCAGGAAGACGATATCTTTGGGGACGATTTTGAAGGGAAAGACCAGATGTCCTTTGTCCAGCGACAGTGCAATGTTTCTCACCTTACGGCTGCCGATATCCACCTTCAGCCTGGGGGGTTTGAACTTCAGGGCCAACAGATCTTTGCCGTTGGCCGTTATCTGACAGGCCACCGGCCGGGGAGTTTGAGAAAGCACAAAATCCGGCGGCACCCCGCTTACCTCCACCGAACAATTGAAGACCAGGGTATACTCCCTCTCGGTCACCGCATGCAGCCAGAGGATCAGAGCCAGCACCAGGGCCAGCAGCCTGATATCGAAATGGCGGAATATCTTCATCCCTAAAGCCACGGCCTGCTACGACAGCCCCGTCTCGATGGCCCGGCACAGGGCATGTTCCAGGGCCAACTGGCACTCCTGGATGGCAGCGGTCCGGTCGCCGGTAGCCCGGATCAAGAGATGGCAGTGTCGCTTCATGCGTCCGCCCTCAGGGCCGGTGAGACCGATGACCTTCAGCCCCATTCGTTTGGCCTTTTGACAGGCGCAAACTACGTTGGGAGAATTGCCGCTGGTGCTGATGGCCAAAAGCACATCCCCTCTCCGGCCCAGAGCCGCCACCTGGCGGGCGAAGACCGTCTCGAATCCATGGTCGTTAGCCTCGGCGGTCAGAAGCGAGGTATCGGTGGTCAGGGCTAAGGCGGCCAGGGGCCGTCTCTCCCTCTCGAATCGGACCACCAATTCCGTGGCCACATGCTGGCTGTCGGCGGCGCTCCCGCCGTTGCCGCATATCAGCAACTTGCCTCCGCGGCCCAAGGCCCCCATAATCATCTCCGCCGCCCTGGCCACGGGCTCGGCCGAGACCTCTGAGGCCAGCGCCAGATTACGGGCGCTCTGTTGCAGCCCCTGCCGGATCAGATCCGCCGTCTCATGTCTTCTGGCCACCTTCCTCTCCTTTCCGCCATGATCTCTCGATGTAATCTTTCAGCGCCTCGGTCCAAGGCCTGAGGGGCCGGCCGAACTCCCTCTGCCAACGGGCGTTCTCCAGTACCGAATAATCCGGCCGCTTGGTGGGCGTGGGATACTCCGAGGAGGATATAGGTGTCACCTCGGCCTGGATGCCGGCCATCCGCACCGCCTCGGCCGCCAGTTGATACCAGGTACAGCAACCGGAATTGGTGAGATGGTAGATTCCGTAGCGATCGCTGGCCACCAGCCGGGCCAGGGCCCATGCCAGATCCCTAGTATAGGTGGGCGACCCGGTCTGATCGGCCACCACCCGGACGCCTCCCGTCTCCTGGGCGCGTCTTAAAACCGTGGCCACGAAGTTCTTCCCCCCAGGGCCGAAGAGCCAGGAGGTGCGGACGATGAAATATCTCGACAACAGTTCGGACACCGCCTTCTCCCCGGCCAGTTTGGAGCGGCCGTAATGGCCCAGGGGATGGGGGGGGTCGTCCTCCACATAGGGCGTCCTCTTGGCCCCATCAAAGACGAAATCGGTGCTGATATACAGCAGGGGGATGCCCAGATGCCTACAGGCCTCGGCCACCTGCCGGGTGCCGTGGCCGTTGATGGCCATGGCCCGCTGGGGATCGCGCTCACAGCCGTCGACATCGGTCATGGCCGCCAGATGCATCACTGCCTGGGGACGGAGTTCAACGATACGCTCTGGACATTCCCGGCCGGCGATATCAAAATCCTGGATATCCACCCCCAAGACTTCGTGTTCTGTTTCCAGGTTCGGCCGCAGGGCCTGTCCCAGCATGCCCCGGGCCCCGGTCACCAGTAACCTCATGGCCTGAACCTATCGCCTAGCCTTCTTTCTTTTGGTGCCCAGGTAGTGGTTGACCCGCCACAGGTCCTCGATGGAGGAGCCGGCGTCGCCCCACCAGCCCTTGACGATCTCGTAGGTCATCTGGCCCATGCGGATGTAGGCGTTGTTGACGTCGGTTATCTCCAACTCGCCGCGGCCCGAGGGTTTCAAGGTGTCGATGATGTCCCAGACCTGGGAATCGTACATATAGATGCCGATGACGGCATAGCGGCTCTTGGGGTGTTTCGGCTTCTCCACGATATTCTTCACCAGATGGCCCTGGAGTTCGGCCACCCCGTACTCCCTGGGGTTGGCCACGGTCTTCAGGAAGATCTTGGCTCCCCGGGGCTGCTTTTTAAAGTCATCGACCGCCTTTCGGATTGACCCGTCCAGTATGTTGTCCCCCAGCATCACCACCACCTTGTCCTCCCCCACGAAATGCCGGCACAGTCCCAGGGCCTCGGCGATGCCCCCCTCCCGCTTCTGATAGGTGTAGTTCATATGCTTCAGCCCGAACTCGGAGCCGTTGCCAATAAGGCGCAGGAAGTCCCCAGCGTTGTTGCCTCCGGTGACCAGCATGATGTCCTTGATCCCGGCCTCCACCAGGGTCTGGATGGGATAGTAGATCATGGGGCGGTCGTAGACCGGCAAGAGGTGTTTGTTGGTGATGCTGGTCAAAGGCCTGAGCCTGGTACCCAGGCCCCCCGCCAAGATAACGCCCTTCATTCTTCCTCCTATCTATTTATAGTGAATGGCTCTGGCGAAATCAGCCGCCGGAAATCGGGCCCTTCCCTCCAGGGCGTTGCCCACCACCACCGCCGTGGCCCCGGCCCGGGCCTTGCGGGCCGCCTGCTCCGGCGTGCGGATGCCGCCGCCGACCACCACCGGCAGTCCCGAGTACTCGGCGACCTCTGATATCATCCGGTCCGGCACCGGGCTCTGGGCCCCGCTGCCCGCGTCCAGATAGGCCAGGCTCATACCCAAAAGCCGGGCGGCCAGGGCATGGGCCTTGGCGATGTCCGGCTTGTCGGCCGGCAGGGGCAATGATTGGCTCATATAGGTGGCCGAGGTCAGTCTCCCCGACTCCACCAGCATATAGGCGGTGGGTATGGCCTCGATCCTCGAGTCCTTGACCAAAGGCGCGGCCTTCACCTGTTCCTCTATCAAAAGGTTGGGATTGCGCCCGCTGATCAGGGACATAAAGAGGATGGCATCGGCCCTCTGGGAGACCTGGTAGGCGCTGCCCGGGAAGATGATCACCGGCCTCCTGAAACCCCGCTTGAGCGCGGCGATGGCCGCGTCGATCCTGTGGGACAGCATCAGGCTGGTGCCGAAGAGGATGGCATCGGCCCCGGCCCTTTGATACGAGGCGCCGGCCCTGACGGCCTCGGCCGGCGAGAGCTTGTCCGGGTCCAGCAGCACCAGAAAACAGGAGCCTTTGGCCCTGGCGGTCCTGAGCAGGTATTCGTAGATCATTGGCACATCTCTGCCACCCTTCGTTCCCCTCCTTGAATAAGAAGGGGATCAAGGGGTGGTTGTATCTAGTTTTTCAGATCTATCTGCTAGCCGAAGCGCCCCGGTAGGGCATACCGTTACGCATTGCCCGCAGCCGGTGCATTTGGCGTCGTCGATCTCCAGCCCCCAGCCGTGGAGCACGATGGCCAGGGCCGGACAGACTCCGGAACACAAGGCGCACTGGCCGCAGAGTTGTTGGGTTGTTTCGATCTTCGACAAGATAATAGACCTTAGCGTTCTTCGCGCCTTCGTGGTTAGAAAAGGTACTCCGTCATCTTCTCCACGTGCCCCGCCAGCCGCCCATCGTCCTTGCCTCCCACCTGGGCCAGCTGTGGCCTCCCTCCGCCCCGGCCGCCGGTGGCCGCGGCCAGCCTCCTGGCCAGTTCGCCGGCAGAATATCTTTTAGACTGAACCAGAGAATCGCCCACAGCTATGGTGAAGCTCATTTTGCCTTCGTCGGAAGAGCCCAGCACGATGACGCCGTCCGGAAGTTTTCTGCGCAGCGCATCGGCTATCTCCCTCAGCTCATCGGGCGAGTACCCTTCGAGCGCCCGGCAAACGAATCGCACTTCTTTAACCTCTCTAACCTCTCGGGCCAACTCGTCGATCAGACTGCCCTGTTGGGCCCTGGCCACCTCCTTGCGCGACTTCTCTAGCGCCTTGACCTCCTCCAGCAGTGAATTGAGCTTCCTGACCACCTCGTCCGGCGAGGCATTCAGCCGTTGGCGCACCTCCTCGAGCAGCTGTTCGTGCCGGCGCACATAGTGCAGGGCCGGCACCCCGGCCACGGCCTCGAGGCGTCTCACTCCGGCGGCGATGGCCTCCTGATGCACGATCTTGAACAGCCCGATCTCTCCGGTTCGTCGCAGGTGCGTCCCGCCGCAGAGCTCTTTGGAAAAATCGCCGCAGGACACCACCCTGACCTCCTCGCCGTACTTCTCCCCGAACAGGGCCATGGCCCCCTGGGCCTGGGCCTGGGCCAGTTTCATATGCTCTGTCTGAACCGGGAGGTCCTCCATCACTTTGTGGTTGACCAGTTCCTCCACCTGTTGGATCTGCCTGGGATCCAGGGCAGCGAAATGGGTGAAATCGAATCTGAGACGGTGGGGGTCCACCGACGATCCCTGCTGTTGTACATGCTTGCCCAGTATCTGGCGCAGGGCCGCCTGCAACAGATGGGTGGCGGTGTGGTGTCGGGCGGTGGCCAGCCGGGCCTGTCGGTCCACCCGGGCCTCGACCCGGTCGCCTACTTTGATTATTCCCGAGAGCACCTGACAGCGGTGGACCGTAGCCTGGTTGAAGGTCTTGACCGTACTTTCGACCTTCAATCTGGCGTCCTTCGACTCGATGGTCCCCACATCTCCGGCCTGTCCCCCGCTCTCACCGTAGAACGGCGTGTCCTCCAAGGTGACGTCCACCGTCATTCCCCTCTCGGCCTGTTCCAACGGTAGGTCCTTGCGGAAGATGCCGGTTATCCGGGTCTCGGCCTCCAGCCGCTCGTAGCCCACGAAGATGCAGCCGGGATAATCCAATTCCTTCTGACAGGAGAACTCCACCTCGCCCCGGGCGGCGCGGGACTGCTCCCTCTGGCCCTCCATGGAGGCATTAAATCCCTCTAGGTCCACCGTCATCCCCTTCTCGGCCGACATGGCCTGGGTCAGGTCCAAAGGAAAGCCGTAGGTGTCGTATAGCTTGAAGGCTTCGGCTCCCGGCATGACCTGTTTGGCCATCCTGGCAGTTATCTGATCGAAGAGCGAGAGCCCCTGGTCCAGCGTCTCGCTGAAGCGCTCCTCCTCGGCCTTGACCACCGCGGAGATGTGCTCGTGCCGCTGTCTCAAATCCGGATAGGCGCTCCCCATGACGTCCACCACCACTCCTATCAGCCGGAAGAGGAACGGCTCCCTTATGCCCAGCAGGCGGCCGTGCCGGGCGGCCCTTCTTAAGATCCGCCTGATGACGTAGCCCCGCCCCTCGTTGGAGGGCATCACCCCGTCGCCGATGGCGAAGGCCAGGGCCCGGGCATGGTCGCATACTGCCCGGAAAGACATGCCCACATCAGCCTTAGGTGGTCGAGCGGAGACCTCGGCCAGCCCGGTCGAGCCGCCGAGGCCACCACCGTACTCGAGCCCGCAGAGATCCTGGAGCCTGTCGACCAGCGGCCGGAACAGGTCGGTCTCGTAGTTGGAGGCCTTGCCCTGCAACACCCGCACCAACCGCTCGAACCCCATGCCGGTGTCCACATGCTGGCTGGACAGCGGGGACAGATTGCCGTCCCTCTGCCGGTCGTATTGGATGAACACCAGATTCCATAATTCGATGAAACGCGCGCAGCCGGATACATTGATCCCGCAGACATGTCCCGTCCGGCCCTCCAGGGGACAGCTGCCCGGCCCCATGTCCATGTGGATCTCGGAGCAGGGACCGCAGGGACCGGTCTCGCCCATCTCCCAGAAATTGTCCTTATCTCCGTGTCGGCTGATGTGCGAAGATCCGATATCGGTCTGGGAACGCCAGAGTCTCTCGGCCTCATCGTCCAAATTATAGACCGTGGCATAGAGCCTGTCCTTGGGCAGGTTCCAGACCGAGGTCAATAGTTCCCAGGCCCAAGCGATAGCCTCCTTTTTGTAGTAATCGCCGAACGACCAGTTGCCCAGCATCTCGAAGAAGGTGTGGTGGAAGTGGTCCCGGCCCACCTCCTCCAGGTCGTTGTGTTTGCCGGAGACCCTAAGGCATTTCTGGCTGTCGGCCGCCCGCACATAGTCCCGTTTCTCCAGCCCTAAGAAGACCCGTTTGAACTGGTTCATGCCAGCATTGGTGAACAGCAGGGTCGGGTCGTCCTCAGGCACCAGGCTGGCCGAGGGTACGATGGCGTGGCCGCGGGCCTTAAAGAAATCCAGGAAATCGGTTCGTATCTGGTTCGATGTCATATCTCTCCCATTATGGCACGAAAAGGCTGAGGTTTCGATCATTGATAATCAGGCCAAGTAGTATTAAATATCACTGCGCCTCTGCGGGAGATCGCTTCCCCTTGACTTCCTTCAATACTGCATTGATGACCGAAGGAGCATATCCCCGTCGCCCCAGGAACCCGGCCAGCCGCCGCCGGGCGACCTCGGGCTCCAGCCCCTGGAGCGACTTCATCTTCCTCCGGGCCAGGGCCAAAGCCGCTTCCTGGTCGTCGAGCTCTTCCCTATATTTGGACAGCGTGGACTCGACGATCTCCCGGTCCACCCCCTTGGCCGCCAGCTCCTGCCTTATTCTGGCGGCGCCCATAGGTTTGAAGGCCATGCGGGACTCCACCCATTGGGCGGCGAACTTACGGTCGTCCAAGAGGCCCAGCTCGATCAACTCATGGACTACCAGCCCGATGCTCTTCTTCTCGTAACCCCTCCGGGCCAGCCGGTCCCGCATCTCCCGGACGCTGCGCGGCCTGATGGCCAGCAAGCGCAGGGCGTAGTGGCGAACAGAGATACTTTGGTCAGGCTGAGATTGCATGCATTGAGTCAATCGAACTCGTGCCTGCCCTGGGTTATCCGAAGGGCTCAGGGCGACAGAGAGCGTTTTGTCATGCTGAGTCCGGCTGCCTTGCCTTACAGGTTGAAGCCATGCCTTGAGCCGAACATGCATCGCGGCTTTCGAAAGGGATGACGACAGGGAGTGTTAGCGTCACCCTTCAGCTAGTGGGGCACGTAAGCAATCTCAGGGTGACAGGTAAACTAGCCTGTGTCATCCCGAGGTTTCTTCCCGCCTGACAGGTTGAGGGATGACGATAGATGTCACCCACTTCGGAGGCCAAGCAAAGGCGCCAGGCTCAGTGCGGCGCTTCAGCCTGCCGTACCCAATGCCATCCTCAGGGTGACAGAGAGCGTTTTGTCATGCTGAGTCCGGCTGCTTTGCCTTGCAGGTTGAAGCATGCCGCCGTGACAAGCAATCAGCCATGGTGAGCCTAGTCCCTCCCCCGCCGTAAAATGCTGCCTGCGTCTGCCGGCGGGGGAACAAGCCCGTTAGGATGGCTGAAATCAACTTGCCCTGGGCCGCCCCCGCTTCTTGCCCTCCTCCTTTTCCTCGGCCTCCTGTCTCTCGGCTCTGGGCTCCTGTCTCTCCAAGCCCAGTTTGGCCTTCACCTGCTTCTCCACCTGGGCCAAAAGGTCGGGGTTGGACTTGAGCATCTCCCGCACATTCTCCCGGCCCTGTCCCAGCCTCTCCCCGCCGAAGGAGAACCAGGCCCCGGTCTTCTCGATGATGTTATGCTCCACCGCCAGATCCAGCAAGTCGCCTATATAGGAGATGCCCTGGCCGAACAGTATCTCGAACTCGGCATCGCGGAACGGCGGAGCCATTTTATTCTTGAGGACCTTGACCCGGACCCGGTTGCCGATATGCTGCTCGCCCTGTTTTATGGACTCGATGCGCCGGATATCCATCCTCACCGAGGCCTGCAACCTCAAACCCAGTCCCCCGGGGGTGGTCTCGGGGTTGCCGAACATCACCCCGATCTTCATCCGGATCTGGTTGATGAAGATGACCGAGGTTTTGGATTTGGAGGCCACTGCCGTCAATTTGCGCAGGGCCTGGGACATGAGACGGGCCTGGAGCCCGACATGGGCGTCGCCCATATCTCCGTCGATCTCGGCCTTGGGCACCAGGGCAGCCACCGAGTCCACCACAATCACGTCGAGGGCATTGGAACGGATCAGGGTCTCGGCGATCTCCAAAGCCTCCTCGCCGGTGTCCGGCTGGGAGATCAAAAGGTTGTCGATATCCACGCCGATATTCTTGGCGTACTGCGGGTCCAGGGCATGCTCGGCATCAATATAGGCGGCGGCGCCGCCGCTCCTCTGGGCCTGGGCCACGATGGACAGGGCCAGAGTGGTCTTGCCCGAGGCCTCGGGCCCATAGATCTCCACGATCCGGCCCCGGGGTACGCCGCCAATCCCCAGGGCGGCGTCCAGGGATAAAGAGCCGGTGGGGATGACATCCACCCGGGCCACCGCCGTCTGGTCCCCCAGTTTCATTATCGAGCCCTTGCCGAATTGCTTCTCTATCTGCGACAGGGCCAGGTCTATAGCCCGTTTCTTCTCCTGAATGCTGTCCGACATACCACTTCCTCCCATGCTCAAAACAGTTGAAAACAATACCTCACCAACGATGTGATTGAAATCATTCTGACCTATCCGGAGTCCTCTGCTATCCCTGATCCATAGGCGCCCGATCCCCTCCTATTTTGGATTTTCCGAAAAACGGGGCCACCAGCGGCCGTAGGCGGCTGTCTCGTCCAGCCACGGGGTGATCAGCCCGGGAATGAAGGCCGACCAGATCACCGCCGCATAGAGCAGGCCCTTATAACAACCCAGAGCGAAGATGGCGGCCGCCGTCATCCCCAAAACCGTCTGGGCCCAAACCGGTCTGGGGGTGCTGGCCTCGTCGTTCAAAAGAATACCCGCCGCCGCCAGTCCGTTGAGCAGCAGGGGCCAAGGTACCGAGGCGGCCGTCGGCACCTGGCTATTATACCACCACAGGCCCGACAGAATCAGAATCGGCGCCACCAAACCCAGCCATAGGCCGTATTTTATCTGCCGATTCAACAGAAGCCATAGGGCCAGGGCCGAGGCCCAGGAGGGCAGCGGGCCGCAGAGAAAATACTGGGTGTAGGCCGGGCCGAACCAGAACGGCACTGAGGCCAGTCTCTCCAGGGGCGGCCCCGCCTTCCCCGCCGCCACCCACACCAAGGCCAAGATCGTAGCCGGCCAGTTTATGGGAGAGATACGGTTTCGGTCGCTCCCAAGCCAGCGGAAAAAGACCAGGCAGAGCGCCCCCACCCCGCAGAGATACCAAGCCGTCTCCTTGGGCCACAGCAATGACAGCAGGACGGTATCATAGAGCACCGGCCCCCAGCTCGATCTGTCCGGGGAGGCCCTCCGTATCCAGAAGTACAGCAGGGATACGAGCGCCATGAAAATCAACCGGGCCAGGTATTCCCCGCCGAAACAGTAGATGGCGGCGGCGGCCAGAGGTATCAGAGAGGCTGTCTTTCGCAGATAGAACTTTCGGGCATCCAAATCGGTATGGATGAATGGGGGCCAGGATACTATCATCTCAAAGCCTCCCGGCCAAGATCTGCCGGCCCACCTCTAACTGCTGATAGAGTTCGATCCTGGCCGGGCAGGACCAGCTGCACAATCCGCAGTCCAGACATCTCTCTATGCCCAGTGCCTTCAGCCGGATCTTGTCCCCTCTTTTCGTCTGATAGTAGATCTCCAAAGGATGCAGGCCCACCGGACAGATCCTATAGCAGCGGCCGCAGTTGAAACAGGGGCCGGCCTTGGTCGATTCGGCCTCCCACAGCAGCAAGCCTTTGGTCTCGGCTGTCACCGGCATCTCCAGGCTGTAGAAACTGCGCCCGGAGACCAATCCGCCGAACACCAGGGATAGAGTGGCTGTCGTCTCAGGCGATGAGACTCTGGCGCCGTCTCCCCCAGATTTCACCCCCGGCCCATCGGAGCCCTGGAGGCCGGCTCCAAGAACCACTCCGGCCGGCGTTCCGATGGGGACCACTACATTCCTCCTCAGGCCGCGGGACGAGACTGCGGTCAAACAGCTGTCCACCACCGGCCGCCCCCGGACCACCGCCTCCTCGACCCGCAACACCTCGGACATATCGTAAATAGAACAACGATCCTGGGAAAAGATCTCTTTGGCCAGAAGAGCCCTGTGCCCCTGGGGATATACCGGATCCACCAGATGGAGGGATAGGTTGACCGAACTGGCCAGCATCGCTCTCAGCCTGGCCTCCAGTTTGGGAAATCCCCGGGCTAAAACCAGCCGGGACCTGACCGTGCCATGGAGCTGGTTGAGTATCTGCATGCCCGTTATAATCCGGGCCGTCCTCTCCTCCAAGAGCCGGTGATTGGCCGAGAGCGGCGGCTCCAGATCGAGGGCATTGTAGATCACCATCCGAGGCAGATCCTGGTGGCAGACGTCCATCACCCCTGCCTCCCAGAGGCGACGACAGAGCTCCTGGTGCGTCAGTTCCCAGAACCTGGGCCGGGGTTGATAGGGAAAAGCCGTTTCCTCCTGCTGGTGGTCAACCTCGATGGTGACGCTCAGCCTGGGAAAATCGAACTTTTGCGGACGGGCCAGGAGATGGGGAAAATCACCGACCCGGCTCACCCTTCCCCCCAGGCCGGAGTGCACCGGCAATCCCTGACGGTCGCAGCCTATGGCCTGGAATGGCTTGATCCTCTGGCCTTCGGAGACATAGGCCTGGCCGCCATGCCACAGGGGCAGTGTCAGATACGGCGGTCGGGAGATAGTTTCGAAAGGTCTATAATACAGAAAAAGGCCCTGGGGCCAATGTCTTCCCCCAGGAAATACGCGGCCCATAACATCAACGATTATAATAGATTAAGTATAAAGCAACTTAGGATAAAAGTCAATCGCCGAGGCTGGTGGGCCTCCTCTGGCCATGGTCAGCACCAACCGAAATGTTGACCATCAGCCGCACTGCAAGCCGCCGACTCGGCCATTTTCCCTAATCGACACATAGATCGCCACAGCCATCGAAACCCTCTTTGAGAAAAATCAAAAAAGGCGCCGGCGGCGCCACAGGGCAATAAAATACTCGGATCCATCTATGTTATTGGTAGATCTGTCCTCTATGCACCAACCGGATGAGATAGAGGACTTCGCAGGAGCCGCTGCCCTGGTCTTCCCGGGAGAGAGAGCTGTTCCAATAGTATTCCTCCTTGCCATTGCTTCCGGATAGGTAGACGAGATAGCCCTCCAAACGGACCGTGTCCCCTTTCGACACTCGGCCCAATATACGTTTTATATTTTCGTTGGCCGGGATGATGTGGGTATTGGCCGACCACTTGGCGATGAAATTATTGTCGAAGGGGAAATCCTTGTCGTATTGCCAGAAGTACCATCTCCCGCTCTGCGACCAGCGGCACTGCTTGTACAGCCCGGTGCTCACCATCTGGCCCCAGGCCAAAGCGATGTCGCAGGGCGACAGCATGGCGTTCCAGTCCGAGGAATAGTTCTTCTTGGAGAGGACGATGCCGTCCACCAGATACGAGGCCTTGGGCTCCAGCATCCAGGTGAACCCGCGGCTCTTTAATATTATCTTCTCAGCCTCTGGGGCGGGGGCCTGCTCCGGCTTTTGTCTGACGTTGATCTGACCCTCGAACGGCCGGCCCTCAGGTGCCGGGCCGCAGCCCAGCATCAGCAGGATCGAAGCAGACGCTAGAGCCCTTAACCATATATTCCCCGAACCCCTATCCCTTCGCCGATCCGATGCTTTATCAGGGATTGGCACCATCATTAGGTTTCTCTCCCGGCAATATAAAAACCCCTAAGGCACAAAATCTATATACAATGTCACCGCCTGCTGTTTCACATTGATGCTGTCGGCGACAGTATAGGGTGGAACTGGTGTATCATCGTAATAATGGTTGTCGATATGTCCCTTAGTGCGAACATCCATCCTTTCATATTGCGCCCCGGCCGACAGGCCCGAGAGCCATCCCGGCAAACGGACCCTAAGGCCGGCAGTCAGGTATAGACCTCTCCCCTGGTTGGTGGCATTGCCCAGCAGGGAACGAAGCACGTGATCATCGCGATGGTAGGCCACAACCCAGGGCATCAAGACCGCGGCCGCACTAAACCTCCACGGCCCCCTACTGTAATCCGCCCCCATCCTCAGGCCGGGCAAATGGCATATGGCCCGATATCTCAAGACCACGACGTCTTCATAGAACACCTTGGCCGTCTGGACGCCTATGGGGCTGACTGTGGTGTTTAAGATGTAAATGCCCTGAAGATCATACGACGTATAGAGCAGCCTATACCAGGGGCCGGCCGACAGCCTCCAGTTTACGTTCAACGGTTTTTCCAGCATGGCGACTGCTGTCAACTGGCGGTAGTTGGGCAACGGCACATTGAGAACCCCGGAGAACAGCTGAGCCTCGCTTGACCCTTGGCTGCTCGGCATATAGACCCAGTCGGAATCAGCCGCCCAACTTCTCCGTTCCCTTAAGGAGGTGGCCAGGGCCAGTTCGGCCCGCCACGGCCAACCCCGCCAACCATGGTCATCCCTTATATAAATGCCCAGTCCGGCCACATTGACGTTGAGCGGAAAATCGAGCTTACTTCGGTAACGGATGGAGTCGTCGTCCGAGTGCATGCCGCCCCAAGTAGTATAGTAGAGTCTGCCCTGGTTCCAAGACACATAGGGGGTCAGGCTCAACCGGATGCCCTCTGCTGGGACCGAGGCGGCGGCCAGCAGGGCCGCCGCAAGCATTAAGAATAGCATCCCTCGCATGCTCAGGGGTAGATCTTCTCCAGCATCCTGGGGAAGGGTATGGCCTCGCGGATGTGCGACAGCCCGCAGATCCAACAGACGGTGCGCTCGATGCCGATGCCGAATCCGGAGTGCGGCACGCTGCCGTAGCGCCGCAGGTCCACATACCACTTGTAGGGTTCGTAGGGGACCTTATGCTCCTCCATCTTCTTGAGCAGCAGGTCCAGGTCGTGGATGCGCTCCGAGCCGCCGATGATCTCGCCGTAGCCCTCGGGCGCGATCAGATCGTTATTCAAAAGCACCTCGGGATCCTGGGGGTCGGGCTGCATGTAGAACGGCTTGATCTCCTTGGGATAGCGCTCGACGAAGACCGGTCGGTCGTGCTTCTGGGCCAGCAGGGTCTCCTGGGGGGCGCCGAAGTCCTCGCCGTACTCGATAGGGTCGCCGGCCTGGTTCAAAAACGCCACCGCCTGCTTATAGGTCAACCGGGGAAAGGGAGGTTCGATCTTCTCCAGTGGCGCCGTATCCCGCTCCAGGGTTTTCAACTCCCGCTGGCAGTCGTTCAGCACCCGCTCCACAATGGCGCAGATGAGGGCCTCCTGGCACTGCATGTTCTCCTCGTGCTCGAAGTAGCTGGCCTCGGCGTCCACCATCCACAGTTCGGTCAGATGTTTTCTGGTCTTGGACTTCTCGGCCCGGAAGGCCGGAGTGAAGGTGTAGACCTTGCCGAAGGCCGCGGCCGTAGCCTCGATGTACATCTGGCCGGACTGTGAGAGATAGGCCGGCTCGCCGAAGTAGTCGGTCTGGAAAAGGGTGGTGGTGCCCTCGCAGGCGGTGGGCGTCAGAATCGGGGCCGGCGTATGGACGAAGCCCTCCCGGTGGAAGAACTGGTGGACGGCCTGCTCGATGGCATCCCGCACCCTCATGATGGCATGCTGTCTGGAGGATCTGAGCCACAGATGGCGATGCTCCATCAGAAAGGCGGTGCCGTGCTCCTTAGGGGTGATGGGGTAGTCCTGGGTCAACTGGACCACCTCCAGGCGAGTGATCCTCAATTCGTATCCCGAGGGCGCCCGCCGATCCTCTTTGACCAGGCCCTGGACGATCAGCGACGACTCCTGGGTGATCCTCTCTCCCAACTCAAAGGTCTGGTCATCGACCTCGTTCTTTTCTAATACTCCCTGAATGGTTCCGGTGCCGTCCCGGATCTGCAGGAAATGGATCTTGCCCGACGATCTTTTGTTGTAGAGCCAGCCCTTGAGGGTGACCTGCTGGCCGACGTGCCAGCCGATGTCGGCGATGTAGGTGAAATCAAGTTTCAGCATCTCGTCCTCCGATTTAGGGTAATTGTATACGAGCCGCCGATGTTAGTCAAGGGAAGAAAAAAGCCCCGCCACCAGGCGGGGCTTTCCTTCCGAGGGATCTACAGTCTACCGCACCACCGATATCTTATGTACCAGATTGTTCCCATTATAGGAGATTACCAAGAAATAAATATTGGAATTCAGTACTTTTTCGAATTTCCAAGTATAACGACGAATCCCAGCCGCAACCGTACCGAGATCGCAGCTTATAACCTCCTGGCCCAAGATATTAAAGAGCGTTGCCCTGACCCTTCCCGCTTCAGGTAGATACATTTCCAGATGGGCCCAGCCACGCAGCGGATTGGGTTTAATCCGAGTATTGAAATATTTAACGGCGCTGGTAGCACTTGCCGACTCCCCGGTCGTGCCCATCTGCTCCTGTACCTCGAAGCCGTTGCTGGCGCCGGTAAAATACCCCCGAGAGGAATTGTAGCCGCAGAATATAGTATCAACCCCGATGGCCGAGGCCACGGTCACCGGACCGCTCCAGATGCCGGCATTGAAGCTGCTGGTTGTCCCGGGCGTCAGAGTGCCGGTCAGATCCCAGAGATCGGCCGGCCCCACAAAAGAGGTCACCGTGTCTCCGAAGAAATCGCAGGCGGCGATGCTAATCCCGAACGGAGTATTCTGGGTCTGGGGGGTAGGGATGGCGGCGAACTCGAAGTGGTGCAGTCCTGGGTTGATGACTGCGAAGGCGTTGCTCATCCCGAAGGTATCGCCATCGCTGACCGTAAGGACATTGGCCGCCGATACATCGTAAATGGTCACGCTGGTGTTGGCAACCCCGCCGCTGAAAGACACCACATTTGGCGAAACAGTGCCGGTCAGATCTGAAAGCTGGGCGCTCTGGTTGTAGGTGGTCAGCAGATTGCCGCCCAGGTCCCGAGCCGAGATGGTGACGGGAAACTGGACAGCCAGGGTTTCCGGTGAGGATATCGGGGCGAACTCGAACCAGTGGCCCTCGGGTGTCTGAAGCGTATCACGATAGGTGACCACGGCGTAGATGTAGTTGACGTAATAGACCACCCCCAGTTTCCTCGGGGCGTACTCCACCGAGAGGCTGGCGATGTCGTCCCAGTCCCAATGGTCATCGGTCAGCAGCGTCTCCTGGGCAGTGATGTTATAGGCGTTGGTGATCTCCACTGTCCCCAACTTCATCGGGGCGGAAGTGATGCCGGTCTGGCCGCCGAAGAACGGGCAGAGGCTTTCGGACGATTTATTGTAGTGGGTCCTGGCCTTGACATAGAGCACCACCGAGGTGATGATCGTGTTCTGGGTCACGCTCGGATCCGGGTCGGCCAGCGACACCCGGAACTTGTGCTGCCCCCAGTTGGACAGCATAGTATCTATGGCATATAGATCGTCGTCGGCAAAGACATGGGGGATATTCCACCATTTGGGATTGTTGACCTCCACGCCGTCGGCCGGCAGAACAATAACACCGGCCCTGGCCATCGGCGCCATCATGAGGAACGCCACCGCGGCCAAGACAAACCTGATATATTTTCTCATATCTGCCTTCCTTATTTTAACAAATGTTATTATACATTAACTTATATTATTTGTCAATAGGTTATAATACAAAAAATAAAAAGCGCCTTTTTAGGGGCGCTTCTCTGTCTTTATGGATTTTGGCTAATTTACCACCATACAGGTAACCGTCCGGTTCACTCCTTTAGTGCCCTGGATTTTAGTAATTATCAGCCTGGTCAGTTCGTTGAGGCTGGGCGCCTCGACATAGGCCACCACATCGTGCAATCCGGTGACCACATGGGCTTGTTTCACTCCCTTGATCTTGCGCAGGGCCGCGGCCACTTGCTCCGACTTCCCGGCGCTGCAGTTGATGAGTTCATAGGC
>FWPV01002398.1_pt1 | contig 23968 bp, 17 predicted proteins | sample 2228371 | NCBI WGS metagenome assembly FWPV01 (sample SAMEA103939776, study PRJEB20133) | metagenome | reverse complement strand
TGGAACCCCGGCAGCGGAACGATTGTACCCGGGGAGGGATCTCACCCTGCGTGTGCGGTACCTTCCGGTGGGAGGACGCGATGACTCCCTGTCCCGCGATCTGCAGTCCTGCCGCTCCGGTCCGGAGGGATCCCTCGCGGACCGCCGCGACGACTGGGGCGTTCCCGACGCGTCCGGGATGCGTTCACGATCGCGTGCGCTCCGCCTGCCCCGGGAGCGCGGAACTGGACCGGTGCCAAGCGCACCTTCGGGAAGCGTGGGAAGCAGGAGTATCCGGGGATGGTGTCCCCCGACAACATCGAGCGGTCGTGAGGGCGCGCGCGGAGCGAACGGCGACACAGGGATTCGGGGCCAGGCGAATCCCAAACGCCGCCCGGTCCGTGCACCGGCAATCCGAACAGACGAAGAAGAAAGTGTGGTCGCGCAGACTGGGACCCGTCATTGTTCTCGGGAGAAACGCGCTCCGGCGCCAGTCCGCCCCTCCCCGCGCGGGCATTTCCACGGGCTGATCGTGCGGCATGCGCATCCCGGGCACCAAACCTCTCCTTCTACGGACGGGGTCGCAGGGGACGATGGGGAGATCGTCCCCGCCTGCGGACAGACAGCCCGCAGCGGTGCAGGGTCCGCTTCGAGGGGGGTTCAGAAGCGCCAAACGGAAAGAAGATGAAGCATTCCGGGGCAGGAACGGGAACCGATACCGCTGCCCCCTCCAGGCGCCCCGCCCATGCCGCATGCCGTTTTCCAGGACTTCCGCAGGGAGATCGGGGCCGTTTCTCGACCCGCTGGAGAGATCGTCATCCAATGGGAACCATTATATACGAGGGGGCTTATTAAATTCGGTTAATACAGAGCGACAAGGGATCAAGAAATGCCAGAAGACGCGAGGAAAAAACAGCTGCTGCAGCTCTTCGAGAACATCACCAGCAAGACGAAGATCGTGGAGCCGATGAAGAAGATCCACGGATCCCTTCGGGACAGGGATGCGATCGAGCGCGAGATAGCGCTCATCATGCGCGAAGTTCTCGACAAAGGCTACTTCAAGACCAAGCTCACGCCCCGGCAGCTCGCCACACTGATCATGGCCTTCCAGGATGGCAAGAACGACACCGAGATCGCCAGGCTGCTCGGAGACGAGAAGCTCTCCAAGACCGTGGCGCGGGCGCGTGTCCGCCTGAAGCTCTTCCGGGAGCTGGACTTCAAGATGCCGTTTGACCGCACCTCCCTGGAAGCGCTCCTTGAATCCGGCAAGACCATGAAGGAGGTCAGCGACGAGCTCGGTGTGAGTCCCTCGACGCTGCGGGAGTACCGTCACGTGATCGAGGAGCAGCAGGACCACACCCTGGACTACTACCTTGAGCGCATCCGGGACGTGATGGAGGACCGCGACCTCACCCAGCAGATGACGCGGGGGGTGACGGTGGACGGGCTCGGCGAGGCCATCGACATCACGGAGGCCGAGCTGATCGATATCGGATAGACCCGGCACAACTTTTTTAGAGCACGGGAGCTTCATCTCTCCCTATGAGACTCACCTGGCTGGGACATGCCTGTTTCTACCTGGAGGGCAGCAGGAAGCTCCTGATCGATCCCTTCGTCCCGAACGGCCGCCCCCCGCAGGATGCCGATCTGGTCTTCGTCACGCACGGCCACGCGGATCACCTGGGGGACGCGCTCGCCCTCGGTAGGAAGATCGTCTGCAACAACGAGATTGCCAAGTTCCTCGCGGAGAAGGGGATACCGGCCGTGGGGATGAACATCGGCGGAACGGTGAACGTGGACGGGATCTCCGCCACGATGGTACCGGCCATTCACTCCTCCTGGCTGGAGAGCGGCGGACGGGGATTCTATGGCGGGCTTGCGGCGGGTTTCGTCATTCGCATGGACGGCGTGACAGTGTACGATGCCGGCGACACGGCGCTCTTCTCGGACATGAGGCTGATCGGGGAGCTCTACCGCCCGGATGTCGTCATGCTTCCCATCGGGGGGCACTTCACGATGGGGCCGCAGGAGGCGATGATGGCGGCGCAGTTCGTGGGCGCACCGCTGGTCATACCCATGCACTACGGCACCTGGCCCGTCATCGATCAGGATGCGCAGAGTTTCCGCCGGGCGATCGAGCGGACGACCGACATGCGGGTGGCGGTGCTCGCCCCGGGTGAAGGGATCGAGGTAGGTCAAGAATAGAGCGGCAGTGAAGCGGTTCGATGCCTGCCTGCCGGAAGAATTCCTCCGCGGACCGGGACGAGCTTCGGGGGACGCGGGGCAGGAGCTGCTGCAATTCTACAACGAGCAACACCTGAGCCATGGATGGCATCTCCCAGGCATACTGCGTTCTGGCATGGGCAGGGCTCATCAAACTGCTCCAGATGAGCGTCTGGCCCCACCTCCGATCCACGCTCTCGCAGTACGCCTATCCAGCCGCTTTTCCGTTCTCGATCCTCCTCTTCGCACTGGGCGGCTGGTATCTCGCCCTCCTGCGGCTCCCGATCCAGCTCTCCCTGCTCGTGTTCATCGGCCTGGCGATCTCCGGCATTGTGCGGGGCGGATATTCCCGCGAAGCGCTGCGGGGTCTCGCCGTCTGGGATGCGCTCTTCCTGCTCGGTTTTGCATTCGCCCTCGGATTGCGGTTCGTCAACCCCGCAATCAGCCATTTCAGCGAGCAGTTCATGAACCATGCCTTCCTGGCCGGCATCATGCTGAACCCCCAGATCCCGCCGCTGGATCCCTGGTTCGTCGGCGGGGACCTGAGTATCTATTACTACCTGGGCCACTTCACGATGGGGGCACTCGCCATCGCTGTCTCCGCTCCTTCCGAAGTGGCGTTCAACCTCATCCTGCCGACCGTGTTCGGGGTCTCGTTTGTTATGCTGTATGCGCTGGGGGACCTGATCCTTCCCCGCCACAGGTGGCTCCCGCTCGCGGTGCTCTTCGCCATCCCGCCATCCGTGCTCTGGTTCCTCGGCTCCGGCTGCGGCCTCTACGGTGCCCTGGACCGCACCAACTGGCTGATCGCCGGCGGGCGCTTCGAGTTCCCGCTCTTCTCCCTCTTCCTGGGCAACGCCCACGCGTTCGAGATCGGGATCTTCAACCAGCTCCTCCTCCTCTTCCTCCTGGCGTTCGCATGGCACCGATGGGTTGATCTGGATCTTCGCGGGAGACTGCATCTCGTCCTGCTCCTCTCGCTCTCCCTGGGGACGATGCCCCTCCTCAATGCCTGGGATGCCCTCGTCTACGGCCCGCTCGTGCTGGGATTCGTTCTCTACCAGCGGCTCCGGGCGCGGCGCGATGCACCGCACTCCAGCGCCTGGACCCCTGCACTCCTCGTCCCCCCGATCGCGCTCTGCTGGTACCTCCCCTGTTACCTGCACCTGCAGCCCTCCGGTATCGAGGGCATCGGCTCCGGTTTCGGGCCGACGGATCCGGTGAGTTTTCTCGGGGTGTGGGGTTTCTTCCTGCTTGTACTCTACCTGGACTGCGCTCGGGATATGGCGCAGTCCCCGGGATATCTCCTCTCTGGCCTACCCTTCCTCTTTGCCGGCTACTGCTCCCTCGCCGTTGCCCTGGTGCCGCTCCTCTACCTCGTCCGCAGGGGGAAACACGCGTTTTCGGAGTTCCTCTGCGTGGCGGGGCTGTCCGCCCTCATCTTCTGCGAGATCTTCTACTTCCAGGAGAGGCTCGGAGGGGACTACAGCCGCTTCAACACGGTATTCAAGTTCTACTTCGTTTCCTGGGTGCTCCTCGGGAGCGGGTCGCTGCTCGTCGCGGGCGCGCGCCTCTCCCAGCGGAGGCCGCTCTTCACCCCCGCTGTGCAGCGCCTGGCAGCGGCGGGGGCTGCCATCGCCCTGCTGATCGCGCCGTTCGCGCTCCCGATCGATATCGGCAGGGGCCTCCTCGGCATCCAGTACCCCTCGGGCTACCACACCCTGGACGGTTCGGCCTACCTGGAGGGCGTCCATCCGGGGGACGCTGCCGCCATCGCCTACTTGAAAGGCCTGCCTGGCAGCCACCGCATCGTGGAGGCCGAGAACGGAGACTACACCTACTACTCGCGGGTGTCGACGTTCACGGGCATCCCCACCATCCTGGGGCAGCGGGCTCACGAGTTCACCTGGCGGGACAATCCCGACGGCTGGTACGAAGAGCGTCCGGAGGATATCCGGGCCATCTACGAGGACCCGCACCGGACGATCCCGCTTATGGATAAATACGGTATGACCCTGCTCTATGTCGGCGACCTCGAACGGGAGCGCTACAGCGTCAGCCTCCCCCCTGGGGGCCTGAACCGGATATACGATGAAGGGGGTGTCCAGATCTACGAGCGGGAGAGATGAGGCTCCTCTTTGCGGCAGGAGGCTCCGCCGCGGAGCCGCTGCAGGGGAGTTGAAACCTCTTCGCAGGCGACATACCGGGTCCCATCGCTGAGGGGGACCGCACGGAAGCGGACGGTCTTCTCCTCGCCGCTCCTGCACCACACCCGCCCTGTGCACACCTTGGCGGCGGCCGCCTCCTCTCGCTCGCTCGCATCCGGGAACGCCCGTTCGAACCACTCTTCTTCTGCAGGAATATCCGCCAGGGTACCTCATCTCCCTTAAGTTAGGCACAGCATTACCCCCAAATCTCTCCCCGAATCCCCAATCCTCACCTTACATCGAAAGATCCTTATAGGTTCAGTGCCTACTTTTACACACAATGCGGCCGTTCACCCGGGTCAAGACGATCAAGGGGCAGGAGTACCTCTACGAAGTCACCCCCTACTACGATCCGGAAACGAAGAAGGTGCGGCAGAAGAGCCGGTACCTGGGGAAGAACGTCCAGGGAACCCCGGTGAAGGTGCGGGAGGCCGCTCAGCCGCCGAAGCGGGTGGTCTCCTGTGGGGAATTCCTCCCCTTTCTCTCCATCATCAAAGAGCTCGGCCTCGAGGACCATCTCACCGGCCTCTTCTCCAGAAAAGAGGCCTGGGTGCTCCTGACCCTGGCTATGAACCACGGGATCCATCCCCGGGCCCTCCGTCATGTGGGGAGCTGGTACGAGGGCACCATCCTCGCCGAAGATCACCCGGATCTCCCCCTCTCCTCGCAGGCCCTGAGCGCATTCCTGGGAGATATCGGGGAGCGGTCCCTCCACCACGACCTCTCCCGGGCACTCGTCCGGGACAGCCCGCCCGGAAGAACCTTTCTCTACGACATTACCTCCCTCTCTTCTTACTCCAAGCTCATCCCGCTCCTGGAGTACGGCTACAACCGGGACCATCTCGATCTTCCCCAGGTGAACCTTGCCCTCATCGTGGACCCGGAACGGGGGATCCCGGTGCTCTATGACCTCTACCCGGGGAGCATCGTGGACGTCTCGACCCTGCAGGCGACCCTCCAGAAGGTCCGAAGCCTGGGGATTGAGGAGACCGCTCTGGTCATGGACCGGGGGTTCTTCTCCGCCGCGAACCTGGACGAACTGGTCCAGAGTGGCTACCTGTTCGTGCTTCCGGCCTCGCTCTCCTCCAAGGCGGTGAAGCAGGCGATCGCGTCCGTACATGCTGAGATCGGAGAGGCGGAGCACCTGGTGATGTATCACGATGAACCGCTGTTCGTGCTGCCGGTCTCCCTCACCTTCGGGGACCATGCGGTCACCGGCTACGTCTACTACGACCAGCAGCGGGAGCAGGAAGAACGGAAGACATTCTACCGCCGGCTCCACGGCACCATCACACGGCTGAAGGCGATCCATCTGCGGCCCTGGATGCGCCCAGGAGAGGTGTTCGAGGAGACCGCCCGCTCCTATGCTCCCTATCTCGCCTGGACGGTCCAGGAGAACCGGTTCACGATCTCCCTCCGCCAGAACGCCATCTCCCAGCGGGTGAACCGCATGGGAAAGTTCCTCCTGCTCTGCCGGGGGGAGTTCGGCTGGGAGGACTGTCTCGCCCTGTACCGCTGCAAGGACCTGGTGGAGAAGGGGTTCTCCCAGCTCAAGAACGACCTCGGGGCACTCCCGCTGGGGGTGCGGAAGGAGTCCACCCTGCGGGGATACCTCTTCGTCTGCTTTCTCGCCCTCCTCCTGCGGATGCGGCTGCTGCACCGCATGAAAGAATCGGGGCTCTCCACGCACTACTCGGTTGAAGGGGTGCTGACCGAACTGGAGAAACTGCGGATTATGATCCTGCCCAACGGCACCCGGATCCAGACGGAGCAAACCAAACGGCAGAGGGAGATCCTGGAGGGACTCGGACTATGTGCCTAATTGGGTGGGAGATCAGGGGGGAAATCCTCCCGGGCAAGACGACCCCGTCCCGAACAGAGATCCTCCTCCCCGCCCAGGGATCCTAACAAAGCAAAAAAATCAATCAGTTTATCACATCCGATTCACATTGTTCATTCTGAGGTATGGATAGAGAATTTTTCGATAAAAACAGGAAGTACGTCATAATTGGTCTCATTCTGCTCTTTTTTGCCGTCTCCGCAGGCATCCGCCTCATCCCGATGCCCGCGATCGTTCACGCCTGGGGCGTGGCGGTGTACGAGAACGATCCCTGGTACACCCTCCGCCAGATCGAGATCGTGGTGGCGAACTATCCCGGCTACACCTGGTACGATCCCCTGACCGCCTATCCCTCCGGCAAAGTGGTGGACTGGGGCCCGCTCTTCCCCTTCGTCGCCGCCACCGCCTGCCTGATCTGCGGCGCCGCCACGCGGGCGGAGATCATGATGGTCGCCTCCTGGATCCCCCCCCTTCTTGCCGCGCTCCTGGTGCCGGCGATGTACCTTCTCGGGAAGAGCCTCGCCGACGGGAAGACCGGTCTCCTCGCCGCCGCCCTGGTCGCCATCGTCCCCGGCCAGTTCTTCTACAAGTCGCTGTTCGGCTACGTGGATCACCACGTCGCCGAGGTGTTCTTCTCGACGCTGTTCTGTCTGGGCTACATCGCGGCCCTGCGCTGCTCCCGTCAGTCCCCCGTGGACTTCCGGCGGGTGGAGACCCTGCGGACGCCGGCGCTCCTCGCCGCGGCGACCGGTGTCCTCTACCTCCTCGGGCTCCTCACCATGCCCACCATGATCCTCTTCGGGCTGCTGGTGATGCTGTACACCCCCGTCCAGGGCGCGATGGATGCGGCTTCCCGCCGATCCAGCGGCTACCTCCTCCTGCTGAACGGGATCGCGTTCGGGATCGGGATCGCCGGGCTGCTCGCCTTCGGCACCCCGCACGACGGGCTGTCCCTCTCCCGGTACTCGCTGGGGCACCCGATCGCCTATATGCTCCTCATCCTGGGAACCGCTGCGGTCGTGCTCCTCTCGCGGTATTTCCGGGGGCGGGCGGTCCACTACATCCTCGCCCTGGGGGGCATCGGCGCGGCGGGCGCCGGTGTCATCGCTCTTGCCGCCCCCGCGGTGTTCGAGGCGTTCGCTGCCGGCGGCGGCGCCTTCTTCAGCTCGACGGCAGAGGTCCTGACCATCGTCGAGGCGCGCCCGTGGACGATCGGGCAGGCGTGGTTCAGCTTCCAGACGGGGCTGATCCTCATGGCGGGGGGGCTCGGGCTCCTCGCGGTCCGGGTCTACAGGGAGCGGCGCGCAGAAGGGCTGTTCGTCATCGTCTGGTCGCTCCTGATCCTCCTCGCGACCTGGGCGCACTGGCGGTACGAGTACTACCTGAGCGTGAACGTCGCCCTCCTCTCGGCCGTTCTGGTGGGCGGGGTCGCCGAGCACTGCTGGGAGGACCTGCACATTCTCGTCTCCCGCAGGGCGGAGGATGCGGCCCGGAATCCCGCACCGAAGGATCGGAAGGAGAAGCGCAGAAAGGCTCACCCATCTTCGAGCCGCAGAGCGGACCCCGGAAAGGCGCTGGCGATGGGCGGCGCCATCGTCCTGCTCGCCCTCTTCTGCGCGCACGCCGTCCAGTACGACTTCCAGAGCGCGACGCGCGCCCACACCACCTCCATCAGCGAACCCTGGTACGAGACGCTCGTCTGGGTGCAGAACCATACACCCGACCCCGGCGTCGAGTACCTCGCTCTCTACGACCGCGACGCGTTCCGCTATCCCGAAGGGTCCTACGGCATCCTCTCCTGGTGGGACTACGGCCACTGGATCACCTTCCTCGCACGGCGGATGCCCAACACGAATCCGTTCCAGGACAACGCCGCAGGACCGTCTGGCGTGGCCGGATTTCTCATGGCCGAATCCGAGGATCGGGCGGAGGAGGTGCTGCACCGCCTGGGCTCGAAGTACGTGATCACCGATACGTCGATGGCGAACCCTCTGCGGTTCGCCTCCATCGCCGCCTGGTACAACCCCTCGGCCGGCATGTCCCCCTACGTCCAGGAGTTCCTGGTGCAGGATCCCTCGGGCTCGTACAGGGTGACATCGCTCGGGACGGAGCGCTACTACGCCACCATGGTCGCCCGTCTCCACAACTTCGACGGATCGATGGCGGAGCCCGCCGATGCCCTCTACATCGAGTACGGGATGGCGGAGAACCGCCCCGTCATCGTCCGATCCGCCTCCATGCCCCTGCGCGAAGCGGAAGAGGCGGCCCGGCGCTACAACGACCATGCGCCCGCCGGCTACCATGCGGCCGTGCGCAGCAGTTCGCTCGTGAAACCTCTCTCGGAGATTCCGGCACTCGCGCACTTCCGCCTGGTTCACGAGTCTTCGTCGGACGGCGGGCCCGCGGTGAAGGTGTTCGAGTACGTGCCCGGCGCCCGCGTCGCCGGGGAAGGGATCGTGGAGCTCAACCTCACCACCCCCGCGGGGCGGACCTTCACCTACCGCCAGGAGAGCCGCAACGGTGAGTTCGTCCTCCCCTACTCGACGCTGGGCAACCCCTACCCCGTGAAGGCGGACGGCAGATACCGGATCATCGGCACGGATCGGGAGTTCGACGTCAGCGAGGAGCAGGTGCAGCGCGGGGAGGCCGCCGGTTAGACGGCAGAGGGTCGCGGGGGAGCGATTCGGGAAAGGTATAAGTAACGGGGCGGCAGGAGAGGAGACGTGGCTATCCGGATCGTGCCGATCGGATCCGTCGATCCCGGCGTTCTCCGCATGCTGCAGGCGGAGCTGGGCAGGAGATTCGGCCAGGAGGTGACGATCGGAACGCCCGTCCCCCTCCCGGACGGCGCCTTCGATCCCCGGAGAGGGCAGTACGCGGCCGGGATCCTCCTGAACGCGGCAGCGGAGAGGAGCCCTGCCGCGGACCTGGACCGCACCCTCGCGGTCGCGGACGTCGACCTGTACGTGCCGGATCTCAACTTCGTGTTCGGGCTCGCCGCCCGCAGAACGGCGCTCTTCTCCCTCCACCGCCTGCGCCAGTCCTTCTACGGCCGCGCGGAGGACCGCGATCTCTTCCACAGGAGAGCCCTCACAGAGGCGGTCCACGAACTCGGGCACACCTACGGCCTCCCCCACTCTCCGGATCCGCACTGCGTGATGTACTTCTCCAACACCATCGCGGATACCGACCGCAAGGGGGCGGAGTTCTGCGAGGAGGATCGGAAGCGCCTGGTGCGGCTGGGGGTCATCCGATGAGGAGGAAGAACCTGCTCGTCACGGGGAGGCCCGGCATCGGCAAGACCACGCTCATCCGCAGGCTCGCCGGGGAGCTGCGCCCCTGGCGCCCGATCGGGTTCTACACCGAGGAGATCCGGGAAGGGGGGATGCGGAAGGGGTTCGAGCTGGTGAGCCTCTCGGGGGAGAGAGGTCTCCTCGCCCATACCGATCTCGAGAGCCGCTACCACGTCGGGAAGTACCGGGTGGACACCCTGGCGCTGGAGCAGTTCGTCGGCGGCATACCCCTCTCCGACCCGGACGTGCGGGTGATCGTCATCGACGAGATCGGCCCGATGGAGATCCTCTCCTGGGTGTTCCGGCGGACCGTCGAGAAGGTGCTCGACGCGCCGCCCGTCTGCATCGCGACGGCGGCGTACCGCGGGGACCGCTTCATCGACGGGATCAAGCAGCGCCCCGACGTCCGCATCTACGAGATGACCCGGGAGAACCGCAGCCGCCTCCTCGCCGAGATCCGCGCGGATGCCGTCGCGCTGCTGGGCGAGCCCCCGGCATAGGGCTGCGATCGCGAGGGAAACCGCGAGCCCGCCCTTGCACAACCCCTTCGCGACAGATCTCCGACGTTCGACCACAGGGCGTTGAAGAGGGAAATCCCACACCTCTTCTGCAACGCCAGGAGCGGAGCAGTTCACGTCGGATCCCCGGCTGCAAGATGCATCCGATCCCCGGTCCGCCCACCAGGTCCTGTCGCACCTGGTGGGGGGCGCACCCCTCTCCCCCGATCGTTGCGATACCCTGCAGGGTATGGCATCTGTGCGTGACCGCATTTCCACACTCCCCGTGTAAAAATAGTTTTCGTCCAGAACCGCTACCAGAGGGGGTCCTGCCTGCCACCGGGTCTCTTGCGCCGCTGTTCCCGGATATCAGGCCTTCCGTATTTGCGGAAGCGGGTTGCAGGCGAGATGGTGGCGTCAGCTCCGCGTATCGGACTCAGGGTCCGGCCCTCCGTGAACCCGGAGGCGTCTCCCCGTCCCGCTCACATCTCCACCCGCGTGACCACGCCATGGATCTTGTCGGCCGGCAGCTTGTAGAACTGGACGAAGGAGGGCGTCAGCCGCTTGATGGCCGAGAAGATCTTCCAGACCAGGTTGTTCGTGACGATATCCTCGAGCCCGTAGAAGATGGTCTTCTCCTGGATCCCCGCTTTGTGCAGTATCTGCATGATCTCCGCCACTTCCATGTAGCCCATCTGGATCTCGAAGACGCGGAGCCCGGGGGCCAGGATCTCTCTAAAGCCGCTCTTCAGGCCGAAGGGATTGTCCAGGATGCGGACGGAGATGATGATGTTGTCCTCGTAGATGATGTTGTTCGTGAACATCGTCAGCGGGATGTAGGGCGGCAGCTGCTGGGTGTTCCGTGCGAAGAAGAGCGCGGTGCCCCGGATTTTCGGGACGTCCGGGTCGCGGTAGAGTTTGCAGTAGGTTTCCAGGAACCGCGGCAGTTCCATGGGGCGGAGCGCCCGGAAGATCCTCTTCTGACCGGCGAGGTAGATCAGGATGATCCCGAGGGGCACCGTGGCGATGATGAGGGCGAAGTACGCACCCGTCGGGATCTTGGAGGTGGCGGCCAGGAAGAAGCCGAGGTCCACCAGGGTCACCCCGATGCCCACGAGCCCGAGGACGATCTGCCGCCGCAGGAAGAAGATGCAGGTGAGCATGATGCCGGTGATCGTCATCGTCCCCGTGACGGCCAGGCCGTAGGCGGCGGCCAGGCTGGCCGAGGAGCGGAACTGGAACATGACGATCAGCACCGAGAAGAGGAGAAGCCAGTTCACCGAGTCGATGTAGATCTGGGAGCGGAGTTCGGCGGACATGTAGTCGATCTTGAGCATGGGCAGCATGCGGGTGGTGATGCCCTGGTAGACGATGGAGAAGATGCCGCTGATCATCGCCTGCGAGGCGATCACGGTCGCGGCAATGGAGAGGATCAGGAACGGCACGTAGATCAGGGGGGAGATGCTGTAGATCATCTCGAAGAGGACGAGGTGGACATCGGGATGTGCGAGCAGGAACGCCCCCTGCCCCAGGTAGTTCAGGACCAGGGCGAAGAAGACCAGGTACCAGGCGCGGACGATCGGAGCCCGCCCCAGGTGTCCCATGTCCGCGTAGAGGGCCTCGCCCCCCGTCGCGACCAGGATGACGGCGGAAAGAATGAAAAACGCCGGCCAGCCGCCATTCAGCAGGAACTGGATGGCGTAGTAGGGGTTGATGGCCAGGATCACCGCAGGCGCCTGCAGGATCGCGATCACGCCCGAGACGGCGAGCGCCAGGAACCAGACCGCCACGATGGGGCCGAACGTCCAGGCCACCCGTTCGGTGCCGCTCCGCTGGATGGAGAAGAGGGCGATCGCGATGATGGCGGCGATCAGGATGAGCATCGTCTCGCCGGTGGTCTCGAAGCCCGGGATCAGCACGATCCCCTCCACCGCCGAGAGGATGCTGATCGCCGGCGTGATCACCCCGTCGCCGATCAGGAGCGCGACGCCGATGATGCTCATCGAAGAGACGATGGCGATCGCCGTGCGGGACTTGAGGTGGGAGAGCAGCAGTTCGCGGAGCACGATCGTCCCGCCCTCGCCCTTCATCCCCAGGCTCATCGCCAGCCAGGTGTATTCGACCGTGATCAGCACGATCAGCGTCCAGATGAGAAGGGAGAGGATGCCCATCACGTTCGAGGGCGTGGGCTCCAGCAGCAGGAAGATCACGGCCAGCGTGTAGATGGGGCTCGTGCCGATGTCCCCGAAGACGAGGCCCATCGATTTCAGTACACCCCGCCAGGGGGAATTAGCGGGCATTGCTACAGTCCACCTTCAACGCCGCAAAAATCCGGGAAGGCATCAATAGAAAAGGCGTTGTCGATGGTATAAAACGTATCGAAAATCGGCCTCTATCGAGGATTTATAAAGGATCCGCTTATTGGCGCCCCCTCGCAGAGCCCGCACCGGGAGGCGGAAGGGCCGTTCCGGCCGTGCCGCCCCCGGCCCTGCTGCGAACAGACGACGGAGAATTGTGGGGCGAGGCCCGGGTGTATCGCACGACGGGGGATCCCCGTACAAGCCCTCGCCATTTGCGCCCAGGCCCGTCCCGTTCCGGCGATGCGATTGAGGCTTGGAATGCGACCGCCTCCCGCATGCACGCCGAAGAGACCGCGTGGATCGATCGCCTACCCCTGTTTCCCTGCACAGGTCCTATCGCTACCGCTGGGGGGCAGGGGATCTCTTCCCGGAATGCCTCCGCTCCTGCATCCGATGCCAGTCCATTCGGGGATGCCGGAGTAGACCGTCTCGGCCAGGATTTCCTTCGCATCGGCCTCGTGCCCGCCGGGCCGGGCGAATCGCACCAAGGGGGGGGTTGGATGTGATGTAAAATGACATCGTGTCCTTTTTGGCCAGCGCGGGAAGCTAAAAAATCACTTTCGCCCCCACACTGCGGGAGAAGATTTAACTTTTAAAGAAGTAATCAGGAGGGAAGATTTTGGAATCATTAACCTCAAACGATTCAAGTACAAGGTTTTTGAAGTATGTGGTTTATTTTTAAATATGCCGCCCCCTCTTTCCGAATTAGGGGCTTTTTTTCGCAACTGGGGAACTCACTTCTAGTCGGCTTGTTTATGGTTGTGCTAATTATTGCTGGATTATTCCTCTTAAAGGTCTATGCAATTGATAGACCCTCACATTACTAATTTTTACGATAAACAACGCATAAGAAGGATAACATGTCATCAGAATCTTATGCTGTAAAATGCGCGGAATGTGGGCGGGATTTATCAGAAGAGATTAAAGTTAACCCAAAGACATCCTGCCCTGATTGTGGATCAAGAACAAAGAATCATTTCTCAACTATTGAAGCCCAAGTACACCCCTCTCTGGTGATGTATCTTCAAAAGTCATAGATCCCTCAGGATTTGTTAAACAGGAAGAACGAACAAAAAGCAGTAAATCTGAGATGACAGGAAGACCTGTAAAAACTACAATTAATGTAGATAGAAGAGATCCAGATGTAACAAAGGTTACTCATAAAGTTGAGGGATTGGACGAGCACGGGATTTTTTATAAAGAGGTCATCCCAAAACTCTCCAGATCATGCGGGCACAGGCTAGGTGTATGAGCCCAGGAATGAATGGTCATAGCGTTCGTAACGGGGAACCAGCTTCTTGAAGGTCTCGATCCAGCTGAAGAACCGTTCTATCGCGCCCCGTTTCCTGTATAGGTCGCGATCGAACCAGACCGGTCGTCCTCGCTTGGGATGGTACCGTCGTCGGGGATTGACGGGCCTATTGCTCTTGATGCCTCGTTTTCTATTGTACTGTCGGATTTCATGGGAATCATACGCCGCATCGGCGGAAATGACGTCTGGCTTCTCCTTGGTTCCGGGAATCTCGAATACGGCAACCGTTGGCTCAAAGAGGCGAGAATCATGGATGTTCGCCGGCGCGACCAGACAGGCTAAGGGAAGTCCCTGCTGATCGACCAGGGCGCTGAGCTTATTCCCGTTTACTTTTTTGTAGCCATCATAGCCGATATTTCCCCTTTTTTTGCGGGGATATCCTTGGTATCGGTGATGCAGTGGACAAGATCAAGCTTCCGGAGGTCGTAGCCGGCTTGGAGGAGGTCGAGGAAGATCGCCTGGTACGCTCCCCGCTTACAGAGTTCGAGGTGGTACCGGTGTACCGTCGATTTGGTGCCGTATTTCTCCGGTACATCGTTCCAGGCACACCCGGTGGTCAGGACGTAGAAGATCCCATTAAGGAGCGATCGGGGATCCCGCCGGGGTCGGCCAATGTGCGGTTTCTGCCGAGGAAGATGCTTCCGGATAATCTCCCAGAGATAATCGTCGATTTCCTGAAATGCCATGTCTTGGGCTCAGGGTCCTCAAGGGTCCCATAATTTTGGGATGTCCTCAGGGATAAATTCTCCAAATGTATAGGTATTTTATCAAATTTGCTCGAGATATGGCCGAACAGCCCGGACTGTTTTACCGGCATCCGTATGAGCATGCTGCCGGCGTGACGTTCACATTTTCGGGGCTTTGCCCCGGTCAGGTGTCGATCGGTGCAGCCTCCCGTGTATCCTTGCAGGCATGGATCACCACAAAACCACTCGGGGCATCCGGGAATCCCTCAAAGACCGTCTGGACGACCTCGCGGTCCAGGAATCCGGCCTTCTCCAGCAGCGACTCGACCTCACCGGTCGAGTAGAAGACGGCGTCGCGGAAGAAGATGCTCTCCGCCCTCTCCCGCAGGTACTGCCGCCCGAGCGGGCTCTCCCGATCGATGATCCCGAGGGTCAGGCTACCCCCTTCCTTCAGGATCCGCCGAACCTCGCGGAAGGCGGCGAGCGTATCCTCGATGAAGCAGACGACCGTCACCATGAGGACGAAATCGAAGACCCTGTCGCAGAACGGAAGCGCTTCGGCGGCCCCGACGACGGCCTCGACACCCCTCTCCCGGGCGATGCGCACCATCGCAGGGGAGATGTCCACGCCGACCTCGATCTGCAGCGGTGCGGCGAAGCGTGCGGTCCCGACGCCCACCTCGAGCCCGCTCCCGCGCCACGGCACGTACTGCTCCAGCGCCCGCACCTCGGCCTGGTAGATGTGCGGATTTTCGTCGTACCATCGGTCGTACAGCCAGGGATACCGATCGAAAGGAGTCGCACGGACATGCGCGGTGCCGCCCGAACTCTTCAGCAGGGATCGGGACTTATCGCCGTCATGCCGCTCTCTGCCCTCGTCTGCGCTTCCACGCCGCTGCATCGCATAGAGATGGTCGAGCCGATTTAAAACTTTATCCGGCAGTGTCTGGAATCGATATCGACAATGCTCGACCTGTCCGATTCAGGATCAGCGACCAGAAAGTCTTCTTCTCAAGAGTATACTCCTGCGCTCGAAATCCTCATCAAGGTTGACGGCTTTCCGGTGTTCCCCGGGAAAGGGGCTCGCCTCTCCAACCCCTTCGGGGGATAGAGACGCTTTTAACGGTATTCCCCCGCCCATACAGGCCTATCGCACGATTCCCCTCCTCTCGAAGGTGAGGCGGGCGGCCTTTTCAGGATCGCGGGGAGGTGAGAATCGGATCCAGCCATAGCATATCCGCAGGAGAGGTGGAACAATCCCGCAGAGGGCCTTCACCATGAAAAAGAGATCCGGTGTATCATTCTGTATGCTTGAATCATCGAATCATGCGCGTTTCGACAGAGCGTATCCTGGATGCTCGGGACTCCGTTCTGCCGCATTGGAAAATGGATGAGCGTTCTCCGCGCATCCTGCATCAGGCAGCAGAGTATATCGCGGAAACCCGTGCGCTCACCGTCACATCCCCGGGCTGAATGGGTGTAGGAACCGAAGCAGCCGCGCCGGACTCCCTGAATGCCGGGATCGGTGTCGGACCAGGGATCTCGTCGATCGCAATCTCCTTCACGCCCGTGATAGCCAGACCTGCAGCGGAGGCAGCGGTCTCCGCATCGGAGCGGGTCTGACGAACCGCCCGTTGCAGCGCCTCGGTGCGGAGCTGCCGCTCTCTCTCCTCGCTCAATCCGAACTCGATGAAATCGATGCGGTTGGCGCCTCCTGCCACCGCGGCATCCAGGATCTCTCCAGCCCGGCTCGTATTCTCGAGCGTCACCAGCAGGGAGTTGGTCACCCGGTAGGACCGGACGGTCCGGTTGATCGGATCTTCGCCGTCGGAATATACTGGCAGAATCGTGTATGCCGTTGTATTGATGGCATTCCGCCCCAGACCGGCAGCCAGGAGGGCCTCGATCACCCGGTTCGCCCGCTCCGCATTCCCCTGCTGGGCAGCGCGGGCGTCGGGATCGTCGGTCTCTACCACCAACGAGATCCGCACCCGATTGGGGGATGCCATCGCTTCGCCCGTGCTCGCGGCATGGATCAGCCGTTCGGTAGCGTTGGATATCGGCTGGGCTGCGGTGCTGCCCATGAGAGCAGCACCCAGTAATGCCAGAATCAGCAACATCATGCCTCTCGTCATCCACATGCAGTCCCCCTTGCATTCCCTTAGTATAAACGTTCCTCCGCTCCGCTGACGTTCCCACGATCCGCCAAGCGGCCCTTCGGAGTGATGCAGCTGGGTTTCCCCTCCCGATCCCGATACGCCAATCGCGTCTGCACACGTTAACGCTATCTATCCGACTCCCCGTTCTGCAGGCAGGGATGCGGAAAGAGGGTCCTATACTCCGATAAACTGGAATTCTGCCGGTCATCGGCAGGCCACGATCGACCGGGGCAACCTTGATTATGCGGCTCTCGGAAAACATCGATCATAGCCACACTATGGGTGACAGTATGGACGATCTGCCCTACCTGAAAGTGCGCTCCCAGCTGCGGGTGTGGGAGCGGGGAAGCGGTCAACTTCCCTCTTCGGAGAAGGGGACAGTGCATGCCTACATCATGGACTGCGTCAGACGATACGCGGATGAGCGGGGGATACCGGAATCCAGACTTCTCGAGAAGCTGTTCTGCAACATCATGGTCGAGACGCTCGACTCCGAGGGGAGACTGGTTTTCATCCGAAAAAGGCTGCGGTGAACGGCAAGCGGATCGCGCCGGGATCGAACGCAGGATCCTCTTCGGCATCCAGGAGACCGTGCTGCCAGCGGGACCCGTTCCCGGGCGATACGGGTGTCGCGCGCTGTTCGCGATACCACATGCAAATCAGCATCCGGTTCTATCTGTGCAGGCATCCCTCTACCATCCTGAAGCATCCGCCTGATAGGGGAAGGGCCATACCATGATACCTTCTATCCTCCTGTGGGGATAGGAAGCAGAAATCCTCCTGTGTTCACTCCTCCGAAGGAATGGGTTAGAGTGCGGTGAGCAGCCTGGAGACCCCCGGGCCGAGATGTGTTCGGATGTCGTACAGCAATCTGGCACTGCCCTTTCAGGCTATCGTACTGGCGGGGTGGGGGCACCCCCTCGCCCTTTTGGGTGCGACGGATTCGATTGTTTATCCCTGCAGGGAGCCGGATCTCCGTCTCGTAGGGTATACTTACGCGATAGGAGCCAGGAGCCGCACCATCGGGCTCGAGGGATGTGCGGGCAGGGAGGCGTCTGTCTGGTCCTCCATCACCCGATCCTGTGGGAAGGGGTGTCGCACCCTTTCAGGATGCGGCGAGCCCTCGAACTGCGGTGCAGTGCACTCTTCCCGCGGTCGCCTCCCTCCGGCAGGGGGGCGAAGCCCGATCGAAGCATTCAGGGGATCGGTGAATGCAAATCCGTTCTTGGCGTGATTGGCAGGGGGTGAAGAGAGGATGCAGCCTGCGCCGTCACGATCCCGGCGCACGGGCCTTCCTGCCGCGGTTCTCCAGGGATCCGACCAGGATCAGAATGGCCGGCATCGCGATGATCGCCCCGATCAGGGCGAACCCGACCGAGATAACGGTCACCGACCCGAAGTTGCTGATCATACCGAACTCGGAGAGTATCAGCGCTCCGAAGCCGAAGACGGTCGTCAGTCCCGATACCGTGATCGCGGTTCCGATGCGCTGGACGGCGTAGCGGATCGCCGGGACCAGCGCGAGCCCGTTCGCCTGCTCCTCGTAGGCTCTCTCCATGATCAGGATCGTATACTCCGAGGCGACGCCGATGCTCATCGAGCCCAGCACCGCGGTCATGGGGGTGTAGTCGATTCCGAACAGGTACATAATCAGGCCGTTCCAGCCGACGATCATCACGATCGGTACGAGCGGCGTTACCGCTCTGCCGACCTTCCGGTAGATGATTGCCAGGAAGGCGAAGATCAGCCCGAAGGCCAGCACGGTCATCAGGGTCTTGCCTGCGCTGATCTCACGGATCAGGTTCGTGAACATCTCCGGCATCCCCGTTACATCGGCCGTCACTCCGGGCGGCGGGGGAAGGTAGTCCAGATCGCGGCGCAGCAGGTCTATCTGGGTCATCGCCACCGGATTCGTCATCGAGACGTAGTAAAACTCCATCACGGCTTCAGAGCGCCCGTTCATGTACCGGTTCAGGGTATCGGCGGGAATCCTTGCCAGCACATCCCCCAGTTCCCGATCGTTCTCCGGCATCTGGCCGTCATTGTACTGGAGGACATACGTGGCAAGGCTGGCCGATCCAGTTATCTTGCTGTTGTGCTCCTCTTCGTAGCGCTGGAACTCGTGCATCCAGCGGATGCCGTCGACGCTTACCGCCCCGCCCCCCCGAACCAGCACCGGAACCCCCGAGGTTGCCTCCATCATCCGGCTCACTTTGTCGAGCAGGACCTTTGCCGGCATGTCCGGCGGCACGAAGGTCTTCTCGTCCGTGTTGATTGGTATGAGGCCGTCCATCTGGTAGCCGACGACCGCGACGAATGTGAGGATGAGCAGCACGGGAACCGCGTTCTTTGCAACTTTCTCTGCCAGCCGTCCGATTGCCATGTCGTAGCGGTCCATCCATCCCCTGCGTCCTTCATCCGTTGAGGTGCCGCCGCCCTTCACCGGCCGGTACGTGAACAGCATCCCGAACGTCGGCACGATGGTCAGCGCGGCGAGGTAGCAGGAAGCGATCCCGATGACGCAGACGATCCCGAACCCGGCGACCATCGGAAGGGGTGATATCCAGAGGGCAATGAATCCCATCGCCGTTGCCAGCATCGCCAGCAGCACCGCGGGTCCGGCCTTCGTGACGGTGGTGCGGACGGCATCGGGAACCGATGCCTTCCGCACCTCTTCGTCGAACCGCGAGTGGAACTGGATCGCATAGTCGATACCGATGCCGATCAGCACCGGGAATGCTGCGATAACCGCCATGCTCACCTTCATGCCGGACCATCCGATGATTCCGAAGGTGAAGATGAGTCCGATGGCCACGATGCCCACCGGCAGGAAACGGTAGCGGACGTGGCCAAAGAAGACGCCTACGGCGACCACCATCAGCACCATCGCAGCCACGATCAGAGTGCCCATCGAGGTGCCCATCTCATCCATCATCTGCTCGGCAAATGGCGCCTCGCCGGTCAGCGCCGCCGTGACCCCGGGGGGCCTCTCGATACTCTCGATCCGGGAACTGATGGATCGGACCAGGTCAGACGTCGAGTCGTCGGAGAGCCCCGGTTCGACCGTCGCCACGCTGATCGTCATGGCATTCGAGGGGGCGAACCGGGAGAGCATCTCGGGCGGGATGCGGTCTCTCGCCTGCTGGATCTCTCCCGGGGAGGTCGGAAGGACACCCCCATTGGCCTGCTTGAGCACTGCGGCGATGCTGCTGGTGCCGCTGACGTAGCGCTCTTTTCCCATCTCCTCCTCGAGGCGGTCGATGTAATCGATCACAGCGGGATCGTAGATATTGTCAGCCTCGACAAGCACCATCAGGCTTGCGGGCTGGTAGGTGCTGGTATAGTGGGCGAGGAGGTTGAAGCGCTCGGTATCCTCCCGCACATAGGTGTCCATGCCCGTCTCCATCGAGACGAACGCCATTCCCGCGAGGGCTGCCAGCACTGCACAGACGACCACGGCGGCCACCAGCAGCGGCCGCCGCACGATGACTTCCGCGAAATCAGAGTATACCGACATCATGTACCCTTCTCACCAATCTCTCCTGTCCGCCGTTTCCTGCAGGTGGATAGATCCCCACCGGCCGCCCGATGGGATCCACAGCCCCGCCATCCAGGCATGCAGGGAAGGATACTCCTCAGGAGCTGGCACCCTTCCCGCGCAGCCGCATGACGAAATAGCCCGTCCCGATCAGGCCGGCGGCGATGATGGCCAGGACGATCGGGTTGTCCAGGAGAGCGGAGATCCCCTCCTTCCTGACCACGCCCACGGTGACTTTCATGGTGTCGGAGGTCTGGGAATTGCCCAGCGCGTCTCTGTACCGGATCTCGGAGTCGAGGCCGTAGTCCTTCTCGGTAGCCCCGGCATCGACGGAGACCTCGAACCGCGCAACGGCCGCCTGACCGGGAGCCAGATCGCCGAGGTAGGCAGTATCGTCGTTGCTGGTGAACGGATCGACGGCCGAGATGCGGGCCTGGGCGTTATAGGCGGTGGCGGCACCGATATTCTGGAACTCGACCTCGATCACGCTCTTCTGGCCGGGATTGAGAGTGCTCGTAAGAGGTGTGGCAGTAAACGCGATCTTGCCGCCGACCGGCACGCCCATGGTGAGCAGGCCCGACTGCACCAGCAGACCGTCCGCATTCTTGTACTCCAGCAGGGCTTTAAGGGGATAGGTCTGCTCCTCTGCATTCTTTGATACTGAGACCTTGTATCGGCAGGTGATGGTCTCGCCCGGCGCGAAGTCGCCGACGTAGACGCTGCTCTCCGTGGGGATGACCGGACTGTTGTTGTCGTTCCGCACGATCTTCACCACGGCATCCCGGGCATTCTCATACCCGATGTTCTTCAGGGTCAGGGTGAGGTAGCCCTCCGTGCCAACGTTCAGGTGGTCGGTATCCATCTCCAGCAGCTGCAGACGGGCATTGGCGGTGACAGTGATGCGCAGCGGCAGTTCCACGGTCTTCTGCCGGTAGAAGTAGCGCATCGTGTCCATCCCGTACTGCTCCGCCTCCTCCAGATAGGTGTAGGTCACGGTGAGGGGCAGAGTATACGTCCCGGCGGGCGCGTCGTCCGCGACGAGTACGATGAACGTTACTTGTTTGGCCGTAGCCCCGGGGATATCCCCGATCATCTGCGGATCGGTCTTGACTGTCAGCGGGGCATTGCCACTCGAGAGGTTGACCGTGACGAGTTTGGCGGTGTTGGGCTGATCCTCCCGGGTGACGATGGCGGGATCCACGATCTTCACCTGGTTCAGTCCGGCATTGGCGATCACAACGTTCAGGGTAGCCGTCTCACCGGGAGAGACCTGGTTGGTGCCGGATATGCTGGCAGAGAGTTCCGGGCTGCCGTAGAGAAACTTCTCTCCGGCGGATGCCGTTGCAATCCCGCTGCAGAACAGCAGCATTCCCAGCACTGCGAGAACAGTGAACCGGAAGGCACAGCCAGAACGCTGCGCCGCATCGCTCTTTCCCGATCGTGACATTCACAGACCTCATCCTCGAAGTACGAGGCGCAATATCGTATTGCTACGTGAAACCCGAGGTTATTTAAATATTCCTATTATGTGTTACAATCGTCAATAACACAGGCATGTTATTCAGATGTGCAACATATTTAAGTAACCTATTTATAGGATAAAATTGAACTCGATTCAATGGTACGCCTTCGGGCCGATTTTTCCCGGATAAAACAGCTTCTGCAGGAGAACCCGCAGGGTATGAGTGTCACCGAGATCGCTGCGGCACTGAACAAGAACAAGCATTCTGTGGGCAGGTACATGGATATTCTCCACGCCGCCGGGGAGGTCGAGGTCCGTAACTACGGAATGGCCAAGGTCTTCTCCCTCGCCCAGCGGGTTCCGCTCTCGGCCATCCTGCGGTACACGAGCGAGTTCATGATGGTCCTGGATAAGGACTTCCGTGTGCTCCAGATCAATGCTCCCTTCCTGGAATTCCTGCATAAGGCGCGGGAAGACGTGATAGGAAGGCACATTGCCTACATCCCGCTCCCAGACGTGCCGCTTCAGGACCTGATACAGAAGTTGAGAGACGCGCTGGAGCAGAAGAAGTCCTCCGAGGATCTCTTTCTCCAGAACGAAGGGGAGCACTTCTTCCGTGCGCGGATCCTGGAGACGGTATTCGAAGACGGGAGAGAGGGATATACGGTCATCCTGAGCGATCTGACGGAGCAGAAACGAGCCGAGCTCGAGCTGCAGCGGAGCGAGGCCCGTTACCGCGCGGTCGTTGAGGGGCAGACGGAGTACATCTGCCGGTTCCTCCCCGACGGCACCAATGTCTTCGTCAACGAAGCCTACTGCCGATTCCTCGGCATGCCGCGCGAGCGGATCATCGGGCGGAAGGTCAGGCCACGGGTGCCTGATGCAGAGGCGGCAGGTGTACGGCAGCATCTTTCATCTCTCACGATAGATCGCCCCGTGGGAACAATCCAGCACCGGGTGATTCTGCCCGATGGTTCGATGGGCTGGCAGCAGTGGACGGATATGGCGATATTCGACGAGATGGGGAATATCGTAGAGTATCAATCCGTCGGACGCGATATCACCGAGATGAAGCAGGCAGAAGAGGCCCTCCGTCAGAGCGAGGAGAAGTACAGGGAGCTGGTAGAGCTCGCCAACACCGTGATCCTGAAAATGGATCTCTCCGGAAATATCACCTTCTTCAACGAATTCGCGGAGGGATTCTTCGGCTATGCCGAAGACGAAATCCTCGGTCGCAACGTGGTCGGAACCATCGTGCCGGCAACCGAGAGTTCGGGGAGGGACATGCAGGAGCTCATCGCCAACATCTGTTCCCATACCGAGCAGTACCAGCTCCACGAGAATGAGAACATCACCCGCGACGGCAGACGGGTCTGGATGCGCTGGACGAACCGCATGATCCGGGACGGCGCCGGAAAACCGACGGGTATCCTCTCCATCGGTGTCGATATCACGGAGTTGAAACGCGTCGAAGAAAAGCTCAAGGCGAGCGAGAAGAGGTTCAGGGAACTCGCAGAGATGCTTCCACTCCCCGTCTTCGAGACCGATCGGGCGTGTATGCTCACCTATGGAAACGAACAGGCGTTCCTGTCCTTCGGGTACCATCCGGAGGATATCAGGGAGGCCCCCCATCTACTGGAGATGATCGCACCCGCGGATCGGGATCGCGCCCGAAAGCATATCGAGCGTTTGCTGGAAAATGTAGGACGAGCGAACGAGCAGTTCACCGCTCTTCGCAAGGATGGCACGACCTTCCCCATGATGGCGTACACCGCATCGATCGTCGAGGGGGGGCGGATCGCCGGACTTCGGGGTATCGTCATCGATCTGACCGAGCACAACCGCACGAAGAATTCTCTTCAGGATGAGCGGGATTTCATCGCCGCCGTGCTGGATACGGTCGATGCCCTCGTTGTCGTCCTGGATCCGCAGGGCCGCATCGTGAGGTTCAACCGTGCCTGTGCGGAGCTGACGGGATACGCCCCGGAAGAGGTGCAGGGGGAACTCTTCTTCGATCGCTTCATTCTTCCAGGAGAGATGGATGCGGTCCGTGCCACATTCGATCATCTCGTCGCGCGGAGGACAAAAGTCCGCGCACGGAATCACTGGGTGATGCGGGATGGCTCAAGACGGCTCATCGACTGGTCAAGCACCGCCCTCCTCGACAGAGAGGGACGTGTCATGCACGTGATCGGCACGGGTATCGACATCACGGGCAGAGAGGGGGGCGGGGCCGGATCCCGGTCGCCGTGCTGGGGATAGGGGTGCATGAGCGCCTCTTTTTCCATGTCATGGCATTAATACCCATCCGACAATGGCGGACGCTCTGCACCGGCTCGGGCATGCGGAAGGCATGCGCACCTCCGCGATGCAAGGAAAAGCGATGGAGTTAGCATGGCAGATGGTTTTCGA
>FWPV01005926.1_pt1 | contig 23972 bp, 21 predicted proteins | sample 2228371 | NCBI WGS metagenome assembly FWPV01 (sample SAMEA103939776, study PRJEB20133) | metagenome | reverse complement strand
CGCTGTGGGGTAACGTTCCTCCGGCGTCTTGGCCAGCGCCCGCAGGACGACCGCTTCCACTTCCGGGGGGAGGTCCGGGCGCAAGCTGCGGGGGGCGGGGGGCCGGGTGGTGATGTGGGCCAGGGCTACGCTCATCGGCGATTCGTCCTGGAAGGGCGCCTGACCGGTGAGCATCTCGTAGACCACCACGCCCAGCGAGTAGATGTCGCTCTGAGGTACGGCCTGCTGGGAAAACATGGCCTGCTCCGGAGAAATGTAGCGTGGCGTCCCGAAGGCCGTGCCCAGCGTGGTCGCGCCGCCGATCTCCATCGCCAGACCGAAATCGGTCAGGATGGCCCGGTTGTTGGCTTCAGCATCGAAGAGGATGTTGGAAGGCTTGACATCGCGGTGGATGATACCGCGCGCATGAGCGTAATCCAGGGCATCACCCACATCACGCACAATCTCCAGGATACGCTGCGGCGGGATGAATTTGCCGTTGCGGCGCACCTCCCGGATCAAGTGCGCCAGTGACTGGCCCTTGACCAGCTTCATGGCGATGAAAAACAGGTTACCCGCCTCGCCATACTGGTAAATACTGACGATATTGGGATGCTCAAAGCTGGCAATGGCCCGCGCCTCCAGCCGGAAGCGCTCGATCGTGCGATCCTCGCCAGAGTCTTCCGGCGGAACTTCCACGACCTTGACCGCTGCCAGACGGCCCAGGTTTGGGTCCAGGCCGCGATAGACGCGGGCAACCCCGCCGCGACCCAGCAGATCCTGCAGGACGTAATCTCCCAGTCGGGTACCGATCAGGGGATCGGAGGGGGACAATGTGCTCATGCAGACTCAAACGTTCGGTCAAGCCCTGGCAGCAGCCCGCCAGGCAGCGGCATCAATCCTGCTTGAGCACGCCCAACTGCTGAGCGTCATCGAAAGAGAGGCCCTCGCCGGCCAGTTTCTGCGCGGCGATGCGGGCCAGCGTCTCCGGATCAAGCAGATCCTCCGCCTGGGAAAGATCGACTTTATCCAGGCTGCCCAGCACCGCCTCCAGATCGACATCCTCAGGCAACGGTTCCAGGGCCTCTGGCGGGGGCGGCTGGTAGGGGGCGGGCTTTTCCTTCTGGATGTCCGCCAGACGGATCTCCTGGGTCTTGCGCTTGGACGATTTGCGTCGCTCCCCCGGCGTGGGTGTAACAGGCTCCTCCGCCACCAGGGTGATGGTAAAGGCGGCATCGCCAATGGCGGCCAGCATCTCGTTGACAGCGCGGCGACCAAACATGGTGACCGCACCAAAGGCCCGCGAGCCAGCGGAACCTTCGAAGATCAGGCAGATGAAGTGATGCAGCCCAACAGCCAGGGCGAAGATATCGAAATCCTCGCCGTCATAAAAGTGGATGGCCTGGGGCCGCGCCCCACCCACCAGCGGCCCGACGCTCACCATACTGGCGAACGTTGGCGCCAGCGCAGCGCTCAACCGCTCGCGATCCAGGTAACCCACCGCGCCCATCTCCAGCAGGATGTGCCCGGCGCGGTCAACCAGCACCACGGCCATCGCCCCGACATCGTTGAGCAGGCCAGCAAGACTATCCGCCAGCGCATTCACATTAACGGCGGGCACCGGCCCCAGATCAGGCACGGGGATGGCCACCGCAGACGGCGCAAGCAGGGTCTGCATCGATGGCATCGGAGGGAAAGGCGGCTCGTCATCCAGCAATGCCCGCAGCACACGTACAAACTGCTCGCCGTCGGCGGGCCGTTCCAGGTAGACACACAGACTCCCCACCAGGGCGGTCTGATCGTCAGCCGGATCATCAGAACCGGCCAGGATGACGATCGGCAGATCGGCAGCGATCTGGTGCGCCTGCAAGGCCAGTTCTGCACCACGCATGTCGGCCAGCAGCGGCGCGCTGACCAGCAGGTCAACTTCCCCGCGCTTCAGTTCAGCCAGCGCCGCCTGGCCGGAAGGCACGCTGATTACCGTGCCGCTGCGTTCCAGCAGATCCAGCGCCGCGCGGGTCAGGGTCGCCATCAGCGGCGTGCGATCGGCCGCCACAATGCGATAGGTAGATGCCATCGGTAGCCCCTGTCCACCAGTCAGTCGGACTTCAACAGATCACGTTCCATTATACCGCAGCGGATAAAATCGTAGGCAGCAGCGCGAAAGCGCCCCCAGTAAACCCATTCCGGCGGCAGGGCACGCAAGCGGGCCGCCAGTTCTCCCAGCGCCTCCACCGGCCACCAGCGATAAGCCTCCACTTCGTCAGGGTTGGCCGGGTACGGCTCCTGATCGGCGGGGACGGCCGCCACAAACACGAATGAGACAAAGGGGGCGCAATCCAGGCCCGGCCAGCACATGGCGCATTCGACCACCCCCAGCAGGCGTGGCGTACCGATCTGATAGCCTGTTTCCTCATAGGCTTCGCGGCAGGCTGCTGCGTCGGGCTGCTCACCCGGCTCAATCCCGCCCGTCGGCAGGCGGAAGATCCCCGCCGGATACTGGGCGCGTCGCACCAGCAACACCCGACCGGCCCGGCCCAGTGCCAGCAGCACCTCCGCTTCGCGTCCGCGACCGCGCCCAACCCGCCCAAGCTGACCCGGTTCCGCTTCCAGCGTCACCTGCAGCACGCGCATATCCGGTTGAAACACGGACAGCCCGCGCAGTCTTTCCAGATCGTAAACCATAACCCGCGCCCCTTCCGGATTCCGGCGCAGCAGCGCCGCAACCTGCCTGCCGCCCACCGGACAATTCAATCCAAAACTAAACTCAAACGAAAATCTAACCGGCGATTTGCATGGGCGATGTTAATATTGGAGCATGTGCGTTCCGGTAATCTGACTCAACAAAGGCGGTGGGTAGTATGGCTGACCGAACCATCCTCGTTGTCGATGATGATCCGGGGATTGTGGCGCTCATCGTCACCATGCTCAAAAAGGACGGCTACACTACCGTCACCGCCGTGAATGGGCGGGAAGCGCTGGAAAAGTACGAACGGGCGCGTCCCGATCTTGTCCTGCTTGACCTGGCCATGCCGGGCATGGATGGCTTTGAAGTCCTGGCGGAGATCCGTCGCCGCGACCGGGTCGCCGGACGGCACACCCTGGTCCTCCTGCTGACCGCCCATGTACAGAGCTACTTCCCCGCCGATGGCGTCGAGGCTGACGCGGACGGCTACATTGCCAAGCCGGTCACCGCCAGCAAGCTGCGCCGCGACCTGCAGGCCATCTTCAACCGTTAGGCAGCCTGCTGCCTCACTGTTCTGGCCAGCCACTTTCAAATCCAGCCCAGGGCCGATGCCAGCGCCAGCGCCAGCAGAAACGCCAGCACCAGCAGCAGCCAGGCCACCAGCCGCCCACTATCCTGCGCCGGGTTGATCTGGCCTTCCTCGGTACTGATGTTGCCCAGCAGATCGACATAGAAGTCCACTCGGCGGCGACCGCGTGTCAGCCGGGCCATATAATCATGCTCGGCCCACACGATCCAGCCTGCGGCCAGGTAGGGCGCAATGGCGGCTTCCAGGCGTTGCCGGGCCTCCTCCGGGGCGATCAGTTCCGTTTCCGTTTGCTCAGGGGTTGTCATCGCAACCTCTTTCCCGGTGCGGTATGATCCGCACGACTTGCGGGGCATCATAACACCTGCGGGAGCAGCGGTATGAAAAGCTCACTGGGAAGAATCAGCGCCATTGTCGGCCTGTTCATCATCATCGCCAGCATGTTGCTCACCTCGATCCTGCCGGGCGGCCTGGAACGCCAGCCGACCGCCCTGCCAGCGCCTACCTCGGCACTCACTCCCCCACCGGTCGTCTTCCCCACCCCCGACCCGGGCGGCCCCGCGCTGGCGATCACCCGGATGTACGTCCATCCGGCAGGTACTTTTTTGCTGGCGCAACCGCAGGGCTTCACCGTCGACGCGACCAGCGGCAGCACCATCAACAGCCTGAGCCTGGTCGATGGAGCGCGCTACAGCGTGATCCACGCCTACATTCAGGAGTATAGCACTCCCCAGGATGTTGCGACGCTGGATACTTTCAATGACACCCCTACCCTGGCCGCCTCCTGGTCGGAGTACGACAACTGGGCGGAAACCGGACGGAAAACCGAAGGCACAACCCTGAAAATCGACTTCACACTGGAACTCACCGGAAACACGTATCTGGCCCGTCACATCACCTGGGCCGCGCCGGAGGATGCCCGGCTGGTTGAGGTGTTACGGCTGGTAGCCCCCGGCAACAATGCGCCGCTGCTGGACGCCCTGGAAGCGCTCGTGCTGCCGTCCTTCCGCCTGCTGCCGGATGGTCTGCACGCCCCGCTCGACTGGTCAGCGATCATCGATCAGACGGCGGGGTACGTCATCCGCTATCCGGCGGGCTGGACGGTGGCCGATGGGGGGCCGGGTCGCGTCACCACTCTGACCGGCGCCGAGGGCCACATCCTGACGCTCGCCGGCGCTCCCGGCCCGTTGGGGTCGCCCGCTGACGCCGAAGCCTGGCTGGCGACCAGCCGTCCCGGCGCGGAGGTGCTGGAGGTGCAGCCGGTGACGCGAACCTACGGGGAGGGCTACGCCATTGCCTACCGCTTCGCCGATGCCGATGGCGCGGACCAGAGCGGGTTGGCCCTGCTCCTGAACACCCCCGGCGACCAGATCGTCAGCGCTAACCTGCGCCTGGCCGGGAGGACGGTCAACCTGCTGGACGAAGCCGGGGCAACGGCCTACGCGGACCTCTGGCGCGTGCTGGAGACCTTCGCCCCGCTGCCAGCGGAGGCCCTGACAGCACCGACGACAACCGGCGGCTAGGCGCGGCATCAATCGAGGCAGGGGAGGTAGCCAGCGGCAGAATTCCAGCGAACCGGGCAGGAGCACAGCGATCCCTATGCAGTACGCCGCAGTGAACGTTGCAGCGACGGCACTCAGGTCTCCTGCTCTCTCCGTTAGCCACCCCGGTTTAACACCTGCCGCCAGCGTGTCCGGCTATCCCTGCGCGGTACGCCTGAGTATACTAGGGATAGCGTTAACCTTGAGGATAACGTGAGGTATGGCGCACATTCAGTGGGAGGAGGTCTGGCGCAGCCTGGACTGGGAGCGCCAGCAACGCCGTTACGCCGACCAGATCCTTGCCCAGCGCACCGCCAAGTACGCCCGACCGGTTGAGGAAAGCACCTCGCCTGACCAGGCCACGCTGAGCGCCCTGGTGTTTCTCCGCGCCGGGGAGCGTTACGCTTTGCCGGTAGCTCATGTGCTGCGCGGAGACACGCCAGCGCGGATCACGCCGTTGCCCGGCGTGCCACCCTGCTACCGGGGCGTGATCAACCTGCGCGGGCGTATCCTCTCTGTGCTGGATCTGCCGCGTCTGTGGGGTCTGCCGGTCGATCGGGACCCGCCCGCGCCGCGCCTGATCGTCATCCAGGCCGCCAGGCTGACCCTGGCCCTGCTGGCCGACGACATCCTGGAGATCGCCCAGATCCCGCTCAGCGCGATCGTGCCGCCGCTGGCCGCCGGGATCGGGCTGGCCCATGTCCAGGGCCTCAGCCCGGACGGCACGGTCATCCTTGATGTGGCCAGCCTGGCCGACGACCCACGCCTAACCGTTCACGATGAGCTTTAGAAAGCCGAACAGGTGTTGCCGTGAGCCAGAACAGGTTGATTTCCAAACTGCATGATGGCGTCGAACTCCAGCCTGCGCCCGGTCGCCCGTCTTCTTTGAGCCGCCAGGTGCTGGGTCTCGGCCTGCTGAGCCTGCTACCGCTGGCCCTGCTGCTGGCCGGAGCCCTGCTGGCTGCCAATGCCCTGGCCATCAGCCTGGATCAGGTTGCCGGGCTACCCGTAGCAGCCCGCCAGCAGATTACCGACCTGCCCGCCCAGATCGCCCGCATCGGGCTGGTTGTGGCCCTGGCCACCCTGCTCGGGGTGATTGTGCTGGCGGCGCGCCAGCAGGGCCGCCAGCAGCAGGCCGAGGACGAGCGGCTCAGGCGCATCATGGATTTCGTCGCCCAGGTCAACGGCGGCGACCTGACTGCCCGTCTCTCCGCCCGCCCGGATGACGATCTGAGCTTCCGCAGGCTGGCCGAAGCGCTCAACGTCATGACTGACGGCATTCACCGCATGACCATCGAAGTCCGTAACGCCATCCAGGGCCTTTCCGCCTCGGCGGATGAAATCCTGCACGCGACTTCCCGCCAGATCGACGCTGCCACCCAGCAGGACACCGTCGTCGCCCAGACCACCGCTACGGTGAATGAGGTACGGGCGACCGTCACCGAGACAGCTGAGCGCGCCCAGCATGTGGCGGAAAACGCCCAGGCCTCGATCGAGGTCTCCCGTTCCGGCCAGCAGGCCGTCGCCGATGCCATTGAGGGCATGCATCTGATCCGCCGCAAAGTGGAAGACATTGCCGACAATATCCTGATCCTTTCCGAGCATACCCAGCAGATCGGCGAGATCATCGCCACCGTCAACAGCATCGCCGACCAGTCCAAGATGCTGGCCCTCAACGCCAGCGTAGAAGCCGCCCGCGCCGGCGAGGAGGGCAAGGGCTTCGCTGTCGTCGCGCTGGAAGTCCGCAATCTGGCCGAGCAGAGCCGCGAAGCTACCGCCCAGGTGCGCGATATCCTCAGCGAGATCCAGCGGGCCACCAACGCGGCGGTCATGGTCACCGAGGAGGGCACCAAAGGCGTCGATCGGGGCGTCAGCCTGGTTGATCGCGCCGGGCAGACCATCAAGGAACTGGCCGCCACCATCGAGGAGAACGCCGTCGCCGCTGTTCAGATCGCCGCCAGTACCCGCCAGCAGGCCGTTGGCATGGATCAACTCACGAATGCCATGCACACCATCAAAGAGGCCACTGTCGAGGCCACCGAAAGCACCATGAAAGTGGAACGCAACGTACAGCAGCTGCGGGGCATCGCCGCCCACATGGGCGCCAGCCTCAACCGCTACCGCCTGTAGCTGCCTGTTCGCTGCGCCATGCCGGGGAACCACCGTGACCGCACCGCCTGACGATCTGCTCAACATTTTCTGGGTGGAAACCGCCGACTACCTGGAGGCGCTCAACCGCATCCTGCTCCAGCTTGAGGTGACCGCTCCCGGTGACGATGCTGTTTCCCGCCTGCGCGAGGTCGCCCGCATCGCCCACAGCCTTAAGGGCGCCGCCCGTGCCGTCGGTCAGTCGGCCATCGAGACGCTGGCCCACCACATGGAGGAGGTCTTCAGCCGGGCGCTGGCCGGACAGCTGGCACTCAACCCCGACGTCTGCGACACGCTTTACGACAGCCTGGATCTGATCCAGCTTTTTGCGGAGGGTACGCCTGTTTCCCCCGACCTGGTGGAGCAGGCCGTGCGCGGGCTGCAAAGCGCTGCCAGGGGGGACGCCAGTCCGGAAGGGATCGAGCGACCGGCTGCGCTGGGCGAGCCACCATCAGCGGGTGCCGGGATGATCTCTGACGATACGGTGCGCGTCAGCCTGAGCAAGCTCGACCAGTTGATGGGCCAGACCAGCGAATTATTGCTGGCCCGCATGAACAGCGAGCAGCGTCGCCAGGATGTACAGGCCCTCCTGGATGAGCACCGGCGCTGGCGACGCCTGTGGCGGCAGGTGCGCTCGGCCTATATCCGGGCCACCCGCCGCCTCCGCGATGCGCGTGCCGCCGCCCCCGCCATAGAAGGCAGCGCCGACCTGTTCGCCTTGCTGGACTTTCTGGATAACACCCAGCACTACCTGACCGAATCCGGGCGCCGGCTGGCGGCGCTACAACGGGCGCTGGCTCAGGATGCCCTGCACCTGACCACCCTGGCTGACACCCTGCAGGCCGATATCGCCAGCGTGCGCATGCTGCCCTTTGCCACGATCCTGGGCGCTTTCCAGCGCATGGTTCGCGATCTGGCCCGCGCCGATGGCAAGGAAGCTATCCTGGTGGTGGAGGGGGCACAGGTGGAGCTGGATAAGCATGTGCTGGAGATGCTCAAAGACCCGCTCATGCACATCCTGCGTAACGCGGTCGATCACGGCATCGAGTCGCCGGAAGCCCGCCTGGCCGTCGGCAAGCCTCCCGCCGGGACGATCCGCCTGACAATCAGCGCACGCGGGCACGACATCCATATCACCGTCCGGGATGATGGACGGGGCATCGATCCGCAAACGGTCAGCCGCCGCGCCCTGGAAGCCGGTTTGATCAGCGAACTGGACGCCAAAGACCTCACGGATGACGAGATCACCGCCCTGATCTTCGAACCGGGCTTTTCCACCGCCAGCCGGGTGACCCCGGTCTCCGGGCGCGGTCTGGGGCTGGACGTGGTACGTCAGCGGGTGGAGGCGCTGCGGGGCCGGCTGTGGGTGGAAAATCGCCCCGGCCAGGGCGCCGCCTTCCACCTGATTGTGCCCGTCTCCCTGACCCGTACCCGCTGCCTGCTGGCCCGCATTGGTGAGGAAACTTACGCCATCCCCCTGACCGGCGTAACGCGCATCACCACCATCGACCCTGGCGAAGTCTTCGCCGTGGAAAGCCGCCCCATGATCCAGATCGACAGGCGACCGATCCCCCTTGTTCATCTGGCCACGGTGCTGGATCGCCCCGACCCTCCTGCCCCGCTTACGGCGTCCTCCCCCATCCTGATCCTGCATTCGACCGAACAGCGGCAGGCGGCCTTCATCATTGACGAGCTGGTCAGCGAACAGGAACTGGTGCTCAAGGCCCTGGGGGAAGAACTGGGGCACGTTCGCAATGTGGCCGGAGCGGCCATCCTGGGCACCGGGGAGGTGGTCATCGTCCTCAATCCTTCCGACCTGATCAAGAGCGCCCGCCGGACGCGGGCGACGGTCGCCCGCACGCCACAGACCCCGGCCAGGCCGGAGACAGATGTGCCGGGCCAGCCCTGTATCCTGGTTGTGGACGATTCCCTGACCACGCGCACCCTGGAAAAGAATATTCTGGAAGCGGCGGGCTTCCGCGTGCGGACGGCAACCGACGCCGATGAAGCTCTGCGCGTGCTGCTGGAACACCCGATCGACGTGATCATCTCCGATATCGAGATGCCTGGCCTCAACGGCTTCGATCTGACCCGCCGCCTGAAGGCCGATGCGCGCTGGCGCGACATCCCGCTCATCCTGGTGACCTCGCGCGATTCGCCCGGCGACCGGGAGCGCGGCCTGCAGGCCGGCGCAGACGCCTACGTAGCCAAGTCCGAGTTTGATCAGGATGAGTTGCTGCGCATCATCGGACGGATGGTGTGAGGGTATGGACAGGAAGCTGCGCGTTCTGATTGTCGATGACAGCCCCACCGTGCGGCGCTACCTGTCCGGACTGGTCAACAGTACCCCGGACATGATGGTGGTCGGCGAGGCACGCGATGGCCGGGAAGCTGTGGCGCTGGCAGCCCGATTGCGACCGGACATCATCAGCATGGATATCCGCATGCCGGGTATGGACGGCCTGGCAGCAACCGAATTGCTCATGCAGCAGCAGCCGCTGCCGATCGTGATCGTCAGCAGTCACCTGGAAGGCAACGAGACGGTCGACCTGGCCTTTCTGGCCCTCCAGGCCGGGGCGCTGGCCGTGCTCAAGACTCCGCCCGCCGCCAGCCATCCCGATCACGCCGCCGCCCGCGACCAGTTCCTGGGCACCCTGCGGGCCATGGCCGCGGTGAGTGTGGTTCGTCGCTGGCAGGCCCGCCCGCTCCCGCCGATCAGCGAGACGCTGCCGCACCCGGCCATACCGCGGGTGATCGCCATTGGGGCCAGCGCCGGCGGCCCGATCGCCCTGCATACCATCCTCAGCGCCCTGCCTGCCGATTTCCCCATCCCGATCGCCGTCGTACAGCACATGGCCGAGGGTTTCATCGAAGGCCTGGTGCGCTGGCTGGATGGCAGCAGCCCGTTGCGCGTCAGGCAGGCGGAAGAAGGCCAGATTCTGCAGCCGGGGGAAGTAACGGTTGCCGGGAGCGCCACTCACTTGGTGCTGCGGCGCGCAGGCGACCGGGCGCGCGTCCATCTGGAAGTCGAGCGTGGTTCTACCCCTTACCAGCCTTCGGTTGACCGGCTCTTCGTCTCGGTTGCCGAGCATTTTGGCGCTCAGGCGGTGGGCATCCTGCTGACCGGCATGGGCGAAGACGGCGCGCGCGGCCTGCTGCAGATGCGCCAGCAGGGCGCCCGCACCATCGCTCAGGATGAGGAGTCCTGCCTGGTGTATGGCATGCCGCGGGCGGCGGTGACGCTGGGTGCGGCTGAGCAAATCCTACCGCTTAAGGCCATCGCTCCCGTTTTGCTGGAACTGGCGCGGACTGTGCGCTCCCGGTAAGAATTTCTTCCTATGACAGCGGACTGCATCAATGCCGTGATACACTGGAAAATGCATCATCATCGCTCAGGAGATCATCAGCACTGCGCAGCGGTGTGTCCGGTCAGGCAACGACCCTGCAGGTGGGTCAAGGAGCAGAAGCATGGCGCTTGAAGTATTATTGGTAGAGGATAGCCGTACCCAGGCGGCGCAGATCAAAGAAACGCTGGAAAGCGTGGGACTGAAGGTGCGCGTCGCCTATGATGGCCCGGAAGGCCTGCGCGAGGCGCTGGAGAATCCGCCGGCGCTGGTGGTTCTGGATGTCAAACTGCCCACCATGGATGGGTTTCAGGTCTGCCGCCGCCTCAAGCGCAACCCGGCCACCCAGCATATCCCGGTCATCATGTTGACCGAAAAGGCCAGCGCCAAAGCTACCATGTCCGGCCTGCAGGCCGGGGCGGACGATTACATCCCGAAGGATATCTTTGCGTCGGAACATCTGATCAACACCCTGCACGAGCTGGGTGTGTTGAAATGAGGGATACCCCCGAGGAATTCGATCATGGCCAAGGATGATTACATGGTCATCCCGCCGGTGCTGACCGTTCCCGTCGAAGACAGCATGGATATCATGATCGCGCGGGATACCGCCCGGCGCGCCGCCGCTCTGCTGGGCTTTGCCCCGGCTTTCCGCGCCCAGCTGGCCGGCGCGGCAGGTGCATTGGCGGAGCTGGTACTCAAGACCGGCACGCTGCACGAGATCGACTTCAAAGGCGTCAAGCGTGGCGCGGAAGTCGGCATTCAGGTTTCGTGTGAGGCGCGCTGGCTGGCCAATGTCTCCCCTGGTAACGTGGAAATGGCGCTGCGGGCCAAGATGGGCGACCTGGTGGACGATATTGCTCTGGAAGGGGATGCGCTGCCCGTGATCACCCTGACCATGTGGCTCACCGCGCCGCGCGAGGTCCGGGGCGAAGATGCTGCTCTCGATGAGACTGCCCCATGAGTGTCGAGCGTATTCCTGCGCTGCTCTGTCTGGTCAATGAGCGGCCCTACGCCCTGCCGGTGGAGGACATCCTGGAAGTCGCGGCGCTGGTGGAAATCACCCCCCTGCCCGCCGCCCCACCGGAAGTTGTGGGGGTCATCAACCGGCGCGGGATGACCCTGCCTCTCCTTGACCTGCGCCGCTGTCTGGGTCACCCGGCGCGTCCGCTGGATCTGAACACGTTGTTTGTGGTGGTTCAGCCTGGCGGTCCCACGGGCGGGGGACGGATGGCCGGCCTCATCACCGACGATGTCCGGGGGGTGATCCAGCTGCCCGCGGAGGCCATGCAGCTCCCTGCCACCGGTGGTCCCTATGTGCGGGGCATGGCGGTCATTGACGCGGCGCCGGTGCTTGTGCTGGATGTCGCGGCGCTGTTGCGCGCCTTCGCGCCATCCGATCTGATCGGTGAGAGGATGCCATGACCGAGCAAGAGTTCAAGCGAAACGAGCGCATCCTGATCGTCGCTAAGGACGACGAATTGCGGGAAGCCCTGGTCGATACGCTGGAGAATGCGGGCGGGTACCTGACCAGCCAGGCCACCAGCTTTGAGGAAGCGCTGAGCGAATTGCTGCTCAGCGACTTCAGCCTGGTGATCACGGAGACCGAACTGCCGGATTTGAGCGGTATGGATCTGCTGGCCGTCGTGGGCGGGCTACGCCCCGGTATCTCGGTCATGATGATCGACGATGACCTCTCGGCCAAGTCAGCGGTAGCCGCCTTCCGCCTGGGTGCGGTCGATTACCTGTACAAGCCGGTCAACCTGGAATTCATCCTCATGCAGGTTGAACGCGAGATGATGGCCAAGCGCGCCCGCGCCGTCCAGCCACCGCCGGAGCCACCGCGCCATATCACCGCCCGCAACCGCGAACTGCGACTCAATCCCAGTACCCGCGCCGCTGCGCTGGTACTCAGCCGCGCCCAGTTCAAGCAGATTTCCGTCGAATTGAACCGTCTGCGCGCCCATGTCCGGGCCAACTTCGTCGGCCTGGTCGATACAGATGGCAACATGATCGGCGCAGCGGGCACACTGGAAGACTACGATCTGACGCTGCTGACCAAAGCCCTGGCCATCGACCATGACGCCACCAAGTCGCTGGCGGCCATCCTGGACGAGAATCGCTTCCATTCGACCTACTTTGAGGGCGAGCACAGCGGGGTCTACATCATTGAATTCGGGCGGCCTTACCTGGTTTCCCTGGCGGTGATCTGCCCGGTCGATGTCAAGCCGGGCATGGTCTGGCTGTACAGCAAGCGCACCGCCGCCGCCATTGATGAGATCCTGCAGTCCATCCCGGCCCCGCGCATCGTGCCCAACCTGCAACCCGATCAGGCCGAAGACTCTCCACCGGACGGGGAAACGGAACGCTGAGTCCCCCCTGCCTACCTGACTGGCAGCGCAGCCTTTCCATCCCCGCTGCTGATGTCATCTGGCCACCGGTACAGCCATAGCATCGCCATCCCCAACAGGAGCGTCCACCAGGTGTCATAGGGCCGGTAGATTCCGAGCGCCGCAGCGACGAAGATCAGCGTATACTGCAAGCCCAAACCTGCCACTGATGGCAAAAAGGCCAGGGAGGCAATGACGCTCTGGTTGCTCGTGTAGGGGGAAATCAGCATTGCCACTAGCAACAAGGACGCATAGGTATGGTTTTTCGTCCAGTACCTCCCTCGCTGCCTCATCAACAGCCTGACCCCACCCAGCATGACACCGATGATGGCCGCCGCCGGGAGCAGCCCCACAGCCTCCGACAGGGAAACATTATTCATCGCCCAGAACAGGCGGTTTTCTGCTGATGGATTCTGTAGGTTATGGAGCCACTGCAATAGCAACGGTGGCTGGCCGAGCAGACTGACCGGCACGGTCAGCAGCACGATCCAGATCAGTGGCCAGGCCAGTTGTCGCCAGCGATCCCGGCGGCTCCAGACCCAGCTGGCGATCAGGAGGAAACCGCCCTGTGGCTTAATCAGCAGCAGCGCCAGGGCAATCATCTGGCCCGCCGTTTGCCAGCGCTTCCCCTGGACACTCTCCCACAGAACCACCGGCAACAGCAGGGCCAGCAGATCAACGTTGCTGAGCAACATGGTCCAGATAAAAAAAGGACTGAGGACAATAATCAGGAAGCGGCCCAGCGACCAGCGACAGCGTGCCGCCAGCCAGCCGACCACCAGCACCGAAGCCACACGTGATCCGGCTGCGCTCAGGAGATAATATGGCCAGAGCAGAATGAGGCCCCACGGTGGATAGACGGCATTGGGGTTGTCATAGATCTGCAAGCCGCGCCACAGCCCTTCCGTATTGCGCGCCCAATCGTTGTAGTCAAACTGCGGTGCAAAGATAAAGGCGCACGCGATAACCGCGATCACACTCCAGTGACGGGGGGAACAAATAGGCTCCGAGAAAAGCCTGACCAGATTCTTGATCACAGGCATTCATCCTCTGCGCAGGGTCTACACTGGTTCCGAGACTCTATTGTGCTCTCCAGCATAGCGCTACTGCAAGCTGCCTGTTCCCGGCTCCCGCTGTCTGAACATCATCATAACCGCCCGGCGGGAGCCACCGGTGGGGTATAATCGGGTAAACGGCCAGCAAGTTCTGAGGATGGCGGCAATGTGGTTTCGACCGGAGAGCACGGATACGACGCAGTTTCTACGCGCCGCCTGGGATATCGGCAACTGGCTGATTCTGGGGCCGACGATCGGGGCGCTGGGACTGCTGATCTTCTCCATCCTGATCGGTGTCCACCCGGAAAGCTGGATGAATGCGATCACGTGGGGGGCAGCATTCGGGATGATGGGCGGCGTAGCAGTGACCGGCAGCAAGTGGCTGGCCCACTGGAAGGTGTAGCTGCCGGAGGCATCAGGCGCACAGAGGAGATGGGCATGAGGCGCATAGAGATCATCGCGCTGCTGGTGCTGGGCGGGCTGTTGCTGGCCGCCTGTGATTCACGGCCGCTTTCGGTGGTCTCTACGGCCCTTGCGCCGACAGTCCCTCCGCCGCCGGGGACGCTGGTCAGCGGCGCAGAACCGATGATCCTGACCCCCGAAGCCCGGATGTCCGGCGTGATCCAGAATCAGGGCCAGGAGCACCGCTACACCTTCCACGCCGAAGCCGGGCAGGCGGTGACCATCGTGATGCAGGCTCCGCCCGGCGGTCCACTGGACAGCTTCCTGGAGTTACGCGGTCCGGATGGCGCAACACTGATCACCAATGACGATGGCGGCGGCGGGGTGGATAGCCGCATCGAGAACTTTGTCCTGCCGGTCAGCGGGGAATACACCCTGCTGGCCTATGGCTTCAACCACACCAGCACAGGCAGCTACGGGTTGCGTCTGAGCCTGGGCACACCGCTTCCGACGTCCACGCCAACCGCCACGCCAACCCGCGGCGGCGGGACAATCAGTCCTGGCGAAAGGCGTAGCGGGACGATCCACACCTCCGGGCAGGCCGATTCCTGGCAACTGGCTGCCCAGCCCGGCCAGTATGTGACGATCAACCTGCGGGCCGCTGGCGGCAGCGCTCTTGATCCGTACCTGGAGGTCATCGATCCGGACGGCGCGATCGTGGCTGCCGATGATGACAGCGGCGGCCGGTTGGACGCCCGCATTGCCAATCTGCCGCTCACCCGGCGCGGCATATACACGCTTCGCGTCAGCAGTGTCAGCGGCAGCATCGGCGCGTACGAACTGATCCTGCAGGGCGGCCAGCCACCCACACCAACCCGTGCGGCACCCACCCCCGGCCCCTCACCCACGCCGTTCGTCCGCATCCTGACACTTGGCGAGCCGGTGGAGGCTGAACTGCGGCCCCACGTTGGCGGCGATCAGTACCGCCTGACTGTCGAGGAGCCGCTGGCAGTGGAAGTCCTGCTGGAGGCGCTGGACGAACAACTCAACCTGTATCTGGAGCTAACCGAGCCGGTAACCGGCAGTCAGATGCTGGTCGATTACAGCAGTGCGGCCCCGGTGGTTTACCTGCCCAGCATTTACCTGCGGATGCGCGGGGAATACATCTTCCGCGTACTGGGCGTAGAGAGCCGCTTCATTAATTACCGGCTGCTGGTCAACCGGGTGGATGTTGCCAGTGCGACCGGCGGGCCGCTGGCCTACGGCCAGGGGGTCAGCGGAGCGCTCATCTTCCCCGGCCAGGAAGACGTCTGGACATTCGAAGGGCGGGCCGGTGAACGGGTGACGATCATGATGAAAGGCCCCGGCGTGGATTCCTACCTGCAACTGCTGGATCCGACCGGCGCCCAGATCGCCGCCAATGATGACCTGCGCGGCGCCAGCACCCTGGACGCCCGCATCGACCGTGTCCGGCTGCCCATGGACGGCATATACCAGATCGTGGCTTCCAGCTACCGCTCGCGAACTTTCGGCCCTTACCGGCTGTTGCTATTCCGCGTGGATGGCGGGTAGTGGGCCATCCGGCCAGGCGTGCTTTATGAAGCGGCTTCCGGGTCTCCTCCTGCTTGGCATGCTCACTGTCCTGTGGCCCTGGCCCCTGCCGGTACAGGCCCAGGGCGGTAGCCCGTTAACCTTCGGCCAGCCGGTTGAGGCTGTCCTTTCGCCGGGCGCAGCCCACACCTATACATTCCGCAGCGCCGGCACAGACCGCATCAGCGCGCAGATGACGGCTCATGACCCGGCGCTGGACCCCGTCCTTGTGCTGTATGACCCGCTGGGTGCGCTGATCGCCTTCAATGATGATGTTGCCCCCGGCAGGCGTGACGCCGCCCTGCACGATGTGCCGCTGACCACCCCCGGCCTCTATACGCTGATCGCCCGTTCCTATGGCCTGCGCGGCGGCGGCGCATACACGCTGGAAGCCTCCAGCCGCCGGGAGGAAGCGCTGGCCACCAGTACCCCGATCACCATCGGGGAAACGGTGACAGGGGAGATCCGGGCCACCGGGCAGATCGACCGCTGGCGCTTTACCGGCGCCAACGGGCAGGTCATCAGCATCGCTCTGGAAGCTGCACCCGGTTCGGCGCTGGATCCGCTGCTGGAATTGCAGGGGGCGGATGGCACGCCGCTGGCTTCCAGTGATGATGAGGGGGGCGGACGCAACAGCCTGATCCATGGTTTTGTCCTGCCCGCCGATGGCCCCTACCTCATTGCCGTCCGCGCCTGGGGTCATGCTTCGCTTGGCAGTTATGTTCTACATCTGGTCGAAGGGACGCTCGCGCCCGTCCCAACCGTCGCCGCACCTCCCACACCGGCACCGCCACCGGAAACGCCCCCGCCAATCAGCCAGAGGGGGGCGATCGCGCCCGGCGAGACCGTCAGCGGCGTGCTGCCCGCCGGGACAATGCACCTCTGGTCACTGGCGGTAGATGGCCCGCTACCGATCGATATCCGGCTGGAAGGGGTTGATGGGACACTGGATACCCTGCTGGAGGTGATCGGCCCGGACGGCACCCTGCTGGCCCGCGATGATGACGGCGGCGGGGGCGTGAGCAGCCGCGCCATCCTGACCCTGCCCGCCCCAGGGACGTATACTCTCCATGTACGGGCTTACCTGGCTGCCGGACAGAGCGCTTACCGCTTGAGTGTGCGTCGCGCCGACGGTCCGTGAGGGGGCGCGATGGTCACTCTTTCCTAGCCATCGGCAAAGGCCAGTTGTGGTATCATGGCGGTAGTTTCTGTGGCCGACCATTGGCAGGGAAGGGTTGTCCCATGAGTCAGGTGCAGATGCGCAGGGCGACTCTGGCATTGCTCAGTGTGTTGCTGGTGCTGGCAGCCTGCCAGCCCACCCCAACCCCGGAGATTCCGCGTGTGGCCGTTCTGCCCACCGCTACGGTGACGGACACAGCCGTGCCGCCAACGCCGACACCGATCATCACGCCGACCGTCACCCTGACGCCCAGCCTGACGCTCACACCTTCCGCAACCTGGACACCCTACATCATCATCGCTTCCTACACGCCATCGATCACATACACGCCCAGTTTGACGTACACACCCTCCAACACACCGACCAGCACCAACACGTTCACCCCTTCCCCACCGCCAACCTTCACCCCGACCCAGGATCAGCCGGCGCCGGTCGTCGTGGCGGTCGCCCCGGATGTGCCGGGCCTGCTCACGCCTCGCGATCCGCGCTGCCTGCCGACAACGACCACGATCACAGCCAACATTGAGTCCAGCGTCGGGCTATACACGCTGCGCCTGAACTATGTCTACAATACACAGCCCGGTCAGGTTATCCCGATGGCCAACCAGGAAGGCAACCTGTACACGGCTGAGCTTGGCCCCTTTCAGGAACCGGGGCAGGTCGCCTACTGGCTGTCGATGGCCGATAACTGGGGCAAATGGACCACAACGGAGCCGCAGAAGATCACCATTGCGGAATGCGATGTGGACGCCCTGAATGCCACCGCTGCTGCCGCCGCCACCAACGCCCTGACCGCAACCGCCCTGGCCGTGTTCGGAGGTGGGGGCAACCCGCTGGCCTTCCGCGCCGCTGACTTCGACCTGAGCACGCCCTACCAGACGCCGATCCGGGTCACCTTCGCCGCCGTCAACGGTATACCGCCCTATCGCTTCCTGATCAACAGCAACCCGGCCAACGGACGACTGGTGGTGCTGGATGCGCAAAGTGTCGAGTACCGGCCCAATGCTGGCTTCCTGGGCAACGACACCTTCACCTATCTGGCCAGCGATAGCGGCGGTCAGTCCGATGTGGGCATTGTGCGCGTCACGGTGGGCGCCAGCCCGCTGGAAGCGGTCAGCCAGACGCTCACCGTGCCAATGAATGCGGTCAGCTTCCCGATCACGCTGCAAGCCCGCAACGGCGTGATACCTTACACCAGCGTGAGCATCGTCACCCCACCATCGCAGGGCACGCTGACGCCTGATGGCACGGATCCGTTCAAGGTCTACTACACGCCACCGGCGGGCTTTACCGGCACAACCGGGTTCGTGTGGAGCGTAACGGACAGCAGCCCGGCCTACGCCGAAGGCACGATCACGCTTAACGTCACCCCTCCCACCCCAACTGGCAAGATCGTCTTCGCCTCCAATTCCAGCGGGAACTGGGAGATCTACACCATGAACGCGGATGGCTCCGGCATCACCAACGTCTCCAACGCGCCGGGGTCGGACGAGCGCCAGCCCGCCCTGTCGCCGGATGGTTCCCGGATCGCCTTCACCTCCAATCGCGATGGCAACACAAACGTCTACGTCATGAACGTGGACGGCTCCGGCCAGGTGGCGCTGACCAGCGATCCGGCTGCCGACAGCCAGCCAGCCTGGTCGCCGGATGGCAACTTCATTGCCTTTGTCTCCGAGCGTAATGACAGCGCCGAGATCTGGCGGATGCAGGCCAATGGCGCTTCTCCCACCCGGCTGACCAGCAACTTCGTCAGTGATCAGCACCCGACCTATTCGCCGGATGGGCAGCGGATCGCCTTCCAGCGGGACAGCGGCGGCAGTCAGATCTATTCAATCCGGGCCAGCGATGGCGGCGGAGAGCAGCAACTCACCGCCAGCGGCAGCAATGTGGAACCGGACTGGGGGCCTGACGGACGGATCGTCTTTGCCTCCAACCGCGACGGCGGGGTCTTTGACATCTTCGTGATGAACGGCGACGGCTCTTCCCAGGCCCGGCTGGTGAACAGCCCGCCAAATCGCTGGCCGGCCTGGTCCGGCGATGGTAATTACGTGGTGTACTACCGGGATAGTGGCGGCTCCTGGGCCATTTACCGCGCCTGGCGGGATGGCTCCGGCGAGACATTGCTGGCCTCGAACGGCCTGGAACCGGACTGGTAAAATCCGCACCCGGCAGGCCGTTGACGCCCCCTCCTGCATTTGCTAGACTCTTGCGTGCAGGGGGCAGTGGCGGAACTGGCATACGCAGCAGACTTAAAATCTGCCGGGAAACCATGTGGGTTCGATTCCCACCTGCCCTATAACGCAAAGCGGGAGGTCGGTGTGACCTCCCGCTTTATGTTCTGGCTCCGGTTCGCTTGCGCTTACTTCTGCCAGGCCCTGAGCATCCACAGATGCCCTTCCAGACCATCGCTGATTCCGTCCAGCAGGTTGACCGTGGTGCGGTCGTTTGCAGCCTCCGCAGCAGCAATCGCCGCTTTGATATTGCGGAGGAGCGTTTCGACATCGCTTGCCGTGCGGGCCACCATCTGATCGGCTGCTGGAAGCTCCGGGTCTTCATTCAAAGACGTTTCGTCCAGGATGCGCCCCAGGGTATGCACCGGCGTGCCGCCCAGACCCACGATGCGCTCGGCCAGCGCGTCAATCGTGTCACCAACACCGGTGTACATCTCCTCGAATTTGGCATGGAGCATGAAGAACTGCTCACCTTTGACGTTCCAGTGATAGTGACGCAACTTCTGGTAGAAGACGGTGAAATCGGCCACCAGGCCATTCAGCTTGACAACGGTTTCGTTCGACATTTTCATTACTCCCCAAAAGCAAACCGTGCAGACAACCGGTAAGTACCCATGGTAAAAGGCAGAGTGGTACGCCTGACTGTAAAGCCCACCTCCCTGCAACGGCACAGGTCGGTCATAGACATCCATATGATTAGATGCTGAAGTGTGCCACTGGTTGCATCCTGACGGGAAAAATCAGCAGGCGACGCAGGGGAAGGCGCCCGCATGCTGCCGGGAGCGCTTCCAGCAGTTGGGAGCAGGCATTTCCACCGTTATAATAGCTGTCAATGAGCATGTTCACGGCGCAGGCAACCCTTCTTCATGATCGCTATCGTCCCGGTCAGTTGCTGGAACACGGGCCGATGGGGGATGTTTTCCTGGCGGAAGACCTGGAGACCGGCTATCTGGTCGTCATCCGCACCCTGGCCCCTAATCTGACCCTGAACGCGGACGTGCTGGCGGCATTTGAGGGCGACGCGGCCAGGCTGCGTTCCCTGAACCTGCCGACCATTGCCGCTTACGAAGATATCTTTTTCCATCACAATAGCCTGCACATGGTACGGCCATACCTGCCCGGTCCACCGCTGGATCGTTACCTGGCGGAACACGGGCCACTCCCCCCGGCCCGGCTGCGCGAATGGGGACTTTCCCTGGCCCGTACCCTGGCTGCCGCCCACATCGAGGGGGTGATCCACGGCGACCTGCGCCCCGGTAACATCTATGTTGTGCCCAAGCGCGCCCTGCCGGCCCTGGCCGCCGCCCACCCTCATCACCCCCTCCGCGAACCGGCGGTAACGGAAGAAGACACGCGGCCCATCGCCGATCGCCGCGCCCGGGGGCGCTCCGGCCAGGCGGAGGAGCATCCCGCGGATACGCCCGGCGACTTCCGGCTGGTTATCGTCAATTTCTCGTCCTACCGCCTGCTGGAAAACCGGCGGCTGGTGACCACCAGCGCCCGATTGCGAGTCTCCAACTATACTAGCCCGCAACGCTGGCAGGGCCAGCCGACGACCATCTCCGACGACATCTGGAATCTGGGCGTGCTGCTGTTCCAGATGGCCAGCGGGCGGCTGCCCTTTGACGGCCCCAATGACGCCGAGATCATGAATCACGTGCTGTACCAGGCGACGCCCAACCTGCGCGGGCGCGTCCCGCGTGGACTGGTGGCGATCATCGAGCGCCTGCTGGAGAAAGACCCCTGGCGGCGCTATCGCAGCCTGGGTGCGGTGATCTCCGATCTGGAGCGCGGATCGGTGCGCTGGCCGGGGCGGCGCCCCGGTCTCATGCCGCGCCAGCGCAGCCCGCTGATCTCCTGGTTGTTATTCCTGCTTTTTGCGCTGCTGTTGCTGGCCATCCCGGCGGGTGGCGGTCTGGCCCTGGTGACGGGCAACCAGCCTACGCCAACCCCTATCCAGCTGGCCGGGGTGATCATTGTGCCCACGTCAACGCCGACGCCAACGCCGGTCATCCTGCCATTTCAGGCGGGGGGGCCGCCAACGGCCACCCTGACGCCCAGCGCCACCTGGACGCCGCTGGTGATCACCAACACGCCGCTGCCCACCTTCACGCCTTCCGATACGCCGACGGCCACCTTCACCCCATCGATCACGCCGTCGCCAACAGCCACGCCCAGCGCCACAGAAACGCCCACCGCCACCGCAACGGTGACGCCTTCGCCGCTGCCGACGGCCACACCATCGCCCAGCGCCACGGCCACGGCCACGGCCACCGCCACTGCCTCAGCGACAGCGACGGCCTCAGCCACACCCACGGCAACCCTCTCCGCCACGCCCACGGCGACGGCCACCAGCACGCCCAACGCGACAGCGACCGCCAATCTGGAGGCCTTCCTGACCCGTGCCGCCATCATCGAAGCCACCCGCACCATCCTGGAAACACGCCTGGCTCCCACGCCAACGCCCGATCTGGCTGCCACCAGCGCCGCCCTGACCCCGGCTGCTGCCCTCCTCAGCCAGTTACATCCCCGTCGCACGGCGGCCAGCGCCCTGCCGCAGTGCTTCGCCGGGGAACAACTGGTCTTCTATAGCGATTTCACGACGCTCAGCGGCCTGCCGGGGCCGTTGCCCGGCGGCTTCCTCAACGAGCAGATCGGGCAGGACGCCGCCCTGCATCTGACCCAGACCGGCACCTGGGCCATCCCCATCCCGGCGGGATACACCCGTGTCCGCTTCGACCTGCTGGCCCCCCGTGCGGTTACGCCACCCCTGACGCTCAGCTTTGTACCGGCGGGGACGGCTGCCAACCGCATCGGCTGGCGACTGACCTGGGCGCTGGGCAATACGGAACCCAGCACCGGCCTGCTACTGGAACAGGTGCGCGGCGGCCAGCCGGAGACGGTCTCCTCGCTGGTATCCGTGCCCTTTGACGAGTGGGTCACGGTTGACATGGGCTTCCAGCCGCTGGTGGCAGGGCGCAGTGTGCTACAGCTTAACGTCTACACCGCCGCCGGATCGCGAGCAGCGTTACTGGTGATCGACAACGATGAACTGGCCCCCTTCAGCGCCCTGGCCATCAACGCGACCATTGACAGCGCGCCCTGGCTGGATAACCTGCAGATCTGCACCCGGCCCGGCCCGTAAGGAATTCCCATGATGAGCACCGCCCAGGTTGAGCCGATCGCTATCTGTCCCCTGGCCACCTTTGCCCCGGAGACCCTCTGGCGGCCTGGCTTTATGCTTGAAGGCATCGATCTTCCCTGCTACGCTGATGAGGACGCGCGGGACAAGGAGGCGCTTTTCATGAAGCGCCCGCTGGAAACTGCAGAAAACCGATGATCGGGAGAACGCTCAACGAACGTTACACGCTGATCCAATCGCTGGGCCGCGGCGGCATGGGCGAGGTATTCCTGGCCGTCGATTCGTGGCAGTACAACCGGCGCGTGGCGATCAAAGCCCTCGATCCTCGCCTGGCCCGTGACCAGGCTTACCTGAACCGCTTCCGCATGGAGGCCGGTATCCTGCGCCGCCTCAACCACCCCAACATTATCGAGTACATCGAGGACTTCAGCTTTGAGGGCCAGCACTTCATTGTCATGGAGCATGTCGAGGGGGGCAACCTGCTCGACTATCTGACCGCCTCCGGCCCCTTGAGCGAGGAGACCTTCCGCCGGATCATCCTGGCCGTAACCGATGCCCTCACCCGCGCCCACGACAACGGGATTATCCACCGCGACATTAAGCCGGAGAATATCCTGCTGACGCCGGACGGCGTGCCCAAGCTCTCCGACTTTGGCGTAGCGTGGTTGCTGGAACAACCGGAAGACCCGGACACGCCGCATTATGGCGGTAGCCCCTACTACATGAGTCCGCAGCGCTGGGCGGGCGCACCCGCTCGCCAGGCCGACGACATCTGGAGCCTGGGCGTGGTCATGTTTGAGATGCTGGCCGGGCAACTGCCTTTCTATGGCCGCAGCGAGATGGCGACCATGCACGCCATCTGGAACAATCCCACGCCCGACCTGCGCGAAATACGCCCCGATCTGCCGCCCGGTTACGCGGCCATCATCGAACGGTGCCTGGAGAAGCTCCCCGCGCGGCGCTATACCCTGATGCGCAGGGTCGCCGCCGACCTGGAGGCTGGCCAGCCCGAAGAAGGAACAAAGCGTCGGGACGGGCGCTTCCCGGCCTACCATCGCTGGCGGAGGCCTTTGATCGCGCTTGCCGTGTTGCTGATCGTCGTGTTGATCGGCGGGGGCGGTTTGCTCCTGGCTCGCCGGGAGACCGGATCGCCCCCCACTGCGGTAGCGATCGCCGCCACACGGACGCCGCCGCCAACCTTCACGCCGCTGATCGTGACCGCGACGCCGCCCGGCGCCGCCGCGCTCAGCACCCCCACGCCGCGCCCAACCCTGACGCCGTTCATCGTCACTGCCACGCCGGAACCAACCGCTACCTATACTGCGACGCCCACGGCGACCGACACACCCACGCCAACGCCTTCCGCGACGCCAAGCGATACACCAACACCAACCGCGACGCCGTCGCCCAGCGCCACCGCCACACCCACAACCACACCTACCGTCACCCCTTCGGCGACGCCAAGCGCCACCCCCACCGCAACCGCCACGCCGACGGCCACCGTAACGCCGACGGCCACACCAACGATCACCAATACCCCGCGCCCGACCCTGACGCCTTCCCATACACCTACCAGCACGCCTGATGTGCCCGCCACCCAGCAGGCGATTGTCCTGGCGACGCTGGCCCGGCTCTCCACAGAAACCGCGCCGACCGCCACACTCACGCCCTCGCCGATCCCAACCATTACGCCCACCC
>FWPV01005919.1_pt1 | contig 23988 bp, 24 predicted proteins | sample 2228371 | NCBI WGS metagenome assembly FWPV01 (sample SAMEA103939776, study PRJEB20133) | metagenome | reverse complement strand
CGGGAAAGTAATTTAAGGTCTAATTTGGCGAGCGGAATATATATCTATCAATTAAAAGTTGGTTCATTTACTGAATCAAAGAAAATGATTCTCCTGCGTTAAATATCCCGGAGAACAAATACTGATGAAATAAAGAACATAGTAGAGGCGGATTGAAGTATAATACTAAAATGATTCTGTTTGTTTATAAATTATTTATTGCTAACTTGCAAATGCCTGCTTAAAAATTAAGATAATCATTCCGATTACTCATTCTAGTTTTTATCTACAGGAAGTGAGAGTTAAAAGTCTCTCATAAAATTATTTAACATTTTTATAAAAATTTCAGGAGTTTTTATTATGAATATCTTCGTTGGCAATCTGTCAAATGAAGTTCAGGAAGAAGATTTAATGAATCTTTTCTCTGAGTTCGGACAAGTAAAAGAAGTCAAAATCATCAGAGATATGTTTTCAAGACAGTCCAAAGGTTTTGGATTTGTAGAAATGCCCGGTTTAGCTGATGCTCAAAAAGCGATTAACGAATTAAATACGGTTGAAGTAAAAGGCAAAAAGATTACTGTTAATGAAGCTCGCCCTAAGAGAGATAATAACCGACGAGGCGGTGGAAGAGGCGGAAATCGTAATGGTAGTGGTTACGGACAGAACAGAAGACGCTTCTAAAATTTTCTTAGCTTAACGAACATTTAGCCCGGGTGGTATGGTCCTCTCGGGTTTTTTATTTTCCCGATTCAATGTCACTTAAATGTAATTCCAGTGCATCAACCGAAATGGCAATCTCTCTGAGTGACAGAATCAATGACACCATCAAAAGAACAATACTTAAGCCGAATACATATTTCCCGATTTCCAACTGTCCGGCAAATAATAAAAACATGCAAAGTACACAAAAGAATAAACTTGCTACGCCAATTCCCTGCATATGTTTTATAAGATATACTCTCTTTCGAAGGTTTTCAATCTGACCAAGTAATGCTGTATCGGGGTTTTCTTTATAGTTCTTGTGCAGTGAGCGAATAAGTGTTGCAATAGTCAGAAATCTGTTCGTATATGCGAGCAGTAAAAGAGAGATTGCTGGAAATAATAGTGCAGGTGTTGTGACATCAATATTCATTTTATCTCCGGAATAAATTTATATAAGATTTAATTCTCTGTTATTAAAAGGATCCTCCCGATTTATTTCAAACGATGGACGATAAAATTCATTACTTTCCAGTTCCTGTATCCATCCGTTTTCAAGTTCATATTTATCCAATAACTCAGCAGCTCTGATATATTCATTTGGGCGTATCGTTCTGTTTAATAATATATGTTTATTACTTCTGTTAGTGGGATAATATTGAGCCATCAGGGAAATATGAACCTTCTTATCAAGTTCTTCACTGATAAACTTAAAAACTTTTTCGGTTTCCGATAAATCATTTGGCAGAATTAAATGCCGGATAATCAAACCTCTTACAACAACCCCATTTTCATAAACAAGTTCACTTCCCACCTGGTTGTACATTTCCTTTATTGCCAGTTTTGCTTTATCAAAGTAATCAATCACCTTTGAATAAACTCTCCCGCTATCATTATTTCCATATTTGAAATCAGGAAGATAAATATCAACTACATCCCTATAAAGTTTCAGCATATCAACAGAATCATAAGCATTTGTGTTGTAGATAATCGGAAGATTCAAACCTTTTTCAGAAGCAATTTTTATGGATTTGAGTATTGGTACTGCAAAGTGGGTGGGCGAAACTAAGCCGATATTATGACTTCCCCTGTTTTGAAGTTCAAGCATTATATCTGCAAGTTTTTCACAAGTTATTTCATTCTGCTTTTCAACCTTTGGATTCTGACTAATAACAAAATTCTGACAGTAAACACAGCGTAAATTACAATTACCAAAAAAAATATTTCCGGCACCGTTTGTTCCTGAAAGAACAGGTTCTTCACCAAAATGTAAAGTGTATGAAGATACGATTGGTTTATCACCACTCCGGCAGGTTCCTAATTCTCCTTTTGTTCTGTCAACCAAACAATTGCGGGGGCAACTTGTACAATTCTTTAATATGTTATCAGCAATCTCAATTCTTTTGTCAAAGTCGTTTGAGGAAATCTTTTTATATGATGGTGTAAAACTCATAAACAAATCTTTTTATATATGAAAAAATAATATTCTGTTGTGAAATAGAAGAGAATTAAAAACAATAGAATTCCTTGTTACGCACAACACATATTACGCACAATTAAATTAGGTTTATAGATATATTATACCTATGTTTGAAGTGCTCCGGAAATAGTCCGGGATTTTTTAATATTTATTTATAGAGGTTCTAGTGAGTACTAAGTTATTTGTGGGTTCTCTCCCATGGTCAGTTGACGACGAAACATTAAGAGAAACATTTGAAGAACACGGAAATGTTGTTTCTGCCAAAGTGATTAAAGATCGCGAAACCGGCAGATCAAGAGGATTCGGATTCGTTGAGATGGAGAACTCAGCCGATGCAAAAAGTGCTATTGAAGCACTTAATGATTCGGAACTTAAAGGTAGAAATATCGTAGTTAATGAAGCAAAATCGCGTAATTAAAAAGATATTCTTTAATTAAGCTCTGAAAAGGCGTCGTTACAGACGCCTTTTTTATTTTAAACCAGACTAATTTTAAAATTAGTATTTATTTTTTGAAAAAAAATATTAATGAGGTATGATTATGCAAACAATACTTGGTGCCGGTGGCGGCGCAGGAACGGAGATAACAAGAGCGTTATCAGATTATACGAAAGAGATTCGGGTTGTTAGCCGCAATCCGAAAAAGGTGAATGATACTGATCAACTTATGAAGGCTGATTTAACTGATCCAAAACAGCTTGATGAAGCAGTTAAAGGTTCAGAAATAGTTTATGTTACAATTGCATTTCCCTACAACATAAAAGCGTGGCGTGAACTCTGGCCAATGTTTATGAAAAATTTGATTGAAACCTGTCGTAAGTATAAAACCAAAATAGTTTTTGTTGATAATGTTTATATGTATGATCCCAGATATCTTTCTGATATGACAGAAGAGACCCCGATGAATCCCGTTTCTGAAAAGGGAGAAGTTCGCGCAGAAGTAGCAAAGATGCTGATGGATGCTGTTGAGAAAAATAGAGTTGAAGCCATCATTGCTCGAGCACCTGATTTTTACGGACCTGGTGTAATCGGCAGTATGCTCTATCAAACAGTTTATCTGAAGCTTGTTAAAGATAAAAATCCTCAGTGGCTTGGTAAGTTGGATGTAATACACAGTTTTATTTACAGTAAAGACATCGGTAAAGCAGTCGCTTTGCTTGGAAACACAACCGATGCTTATAATCAGGTTTGGCATCTACCGACAACAGATCAGAAACTTACAAACAGACAGTGGATTGAGCTGATGATGAAAGCAATGAACAAACAAAAGAAAATTCAGGTGATGCCGGATTGGATGATAAGTGCTTTAGGAATTTTTGTTCCGATATTAAAAGAATTAAACGATGTTGGTTATCAGTTCAGGCAGGATTACTTTTTCAATAGCAGTAAGTTTAATACGAGATTTAATTACAAGCCAATCTCACCTGAAGATGGAATAAGAGAAATGGTAAAGTAGAGCATTTGCGACTTTGCGCCTCTGCGTGAGATAATTTTTCTGCAAAGACTATTTAAAAACACTATTTATTTTTTTAAAGCACTTTACAGGATTGTTTATGAAATGGCTATTCTTATTTATCATCATCATTCACTCACTGATTCATCTGCTTGGTTTTCTCAAAGCATTTCAATTTGCTGAAATCAATCAGCTAACACAATATATTTCGAAGCCGGTAGGAATACTTTGGTTAATTGCACTGTTACTTTTCCTTGCTTCCGCGATTCAGTTAATAAGCAATCACAATTTGTGGTGGACTACTGCATTTGCCGGAGTTGTACTTTCTCAAATTCTTATCATTTTAGTATGGACCGATGCAAAATACGGAACGATACCGAATATTATAATTCTTATTGTTATAATCGTAACTTTTGCCGATTGGTCATTTAACAGAAGCATTGATAAAGAAATTTCTGATATGTTCTCATCTGTTGCTGATAGAAAAGAAATCCTGACTGAAGATAAAATCACACATTTACCACTAATTATTCAAAAATGGCTTCACAACTCCGGCGCAGTTGGTAAAGAAATAATTTACTCTGTCCGGCTTAAACAAAAAGGTCAAATGAAAATGAAACCCGATCAGAAGGATTGGTATAATGCAGAAGCAGTACAATATTTTACAATTGATAATCCTGCATTCATCTGGAAAGTTAAAGTTGATATGATGCCATTTTTATTTTTTACGGGAAGAGATAAGTTTTTTGACGGTAAGGGAAGTATGCTAATAAAAGTTTTGTCTCTGATAAATGTTGTTAATTCATCCGATAATCAAAAAATAAATCAAGGTACACTGCAAAGATATCTTGGTGAATTAATCTGGTTTCCAACTGCAGCAATTAATTCTTATATCAAATGGGAAGAAATAGATTCACTTACAGCAAAAGCAACAATGACTTACAAAGGAACAACCGGTTCGGCTATATTTACTTTTAATGAAAATGGTGAGTTCGTAAAATTCAGTGCTATGCGTTTTATGGGAAGTGAAGTAGATTCACAATTAAAGGAATGGATAATAACTATTGATGAATATAAAACTTACGACGGAATAAAGATTCCCGCTAAAGGTAAAGCAACCTGGAAACTTGATGGAGAAGATTTCACCTGGTATAAATTGGAAATCTTTGATGTAAAATACAATCGTCCTGAAGTTGCTTTGTAGTTAGCTCTCCGTTAGCAACTAATTTAGAGGAAATGACGGATTAAAATCTCAAACCATTTTATAATTTAAAAACAATCGGGATTGTTATCTGAACACGAACATTTTTACCGCGCTGTTTGCCTGGTGTAAACTTTGTGCCTTTTACAGCATTGAGAGCAACTTCATCGCATCCAGAGCCAATTCCTTTAATAACCTTTGCTTTCGCAACATTTCCGTTCTCATCTATAATTGCCTGCACAAGCACCTTACCTTCTACTCTTGATCTTTTAGCTATTTCCGGATAAACAATTTTACTTTGAATATTTGCTAATCCACCTATCGGTTGTGGCGGTTCTTCAACTGCAACAAAGAATGCCGGTTCTTCTGTCAGTGGCTTTTCTTCTTTTGGAGGGACTACTTCCTCTTTATTCGTTTCAACTTTATTTAAAATCGTATTGTCTTGTTTTGGTGTTCTCTCTGAATCAATTTTTGTGTTACCGTTTGTAACTTCTTCTACAATTTTTGGTGTTTCAGGTAATGGAGGATAAACTATTTTCTGTTCATCTTTTTTCTGTAGTTCGGTTTTTTGCTGATTGTTTGACTGACTTAAATTTTGCTGGTTCTTTTCTTGCTGAGCTACTGTCTGTTGTGTGTTTAGTTGTGTGGGTTGGTTTTGATTTAAATCCTGTGAACCTTTGTTATCTGCATCAGTTTCGTTTAGCGCCGTTTGCATTGGCGATTGGTTAATAATCGGTTTTTCAACTTTCGTAACAAGTTTTGTCGGTTCTTTCTGCAAAGTTAAAAATATTGCTGCAGCACCACCGAGTAAAAGAACTATTAGTGATACAGTAATTATTATGTTCCTTCTTAACTTTTTCTGAAGTGCACCTATTTCTTTTTCATAATTGTGTTTGTAATCTTCTATTAATTTTTCTACCTGATGTAAATCGCCAGTGTGAGTAACTACAGTTCCCGATTCTGCAGGAACTTCTTTTTTCGAATAATGTTTTTCTTCTGCGGGTTTTGTTAATTCAGCTTTTGTTTTATCGTCTTTTACAACAGATTGCTCTGCTTTATCAAGAATTTTGTTTAAATCCTTAATAGCAGTTTTTGAAACAGGTTTTACTTCAGGTCTTACTTCACCAGGAATTCTTTTTTGATCATTAATCTTTGATTCCTCTTTGGGCGGAACAGCTTTTAACTCATCCGGTTTTCTATCTACAACTTTCTTTTCTTCAATGAGTTTATTTTTTTCCTTTATTGCTTCTGTCTTTGAAAGAATCTGATTTATTTTTTTGTCGATTGCAACCGGATCAATGTTTTGTGTTTCGACATTAATCGCCGGTTTTGTTGCTTCTGTATTGGGCGATTGAACAATCTTATTCTGAACGGGTGCAGAAGATTTACTTTCTATTTTACTTTCTGAAGCTTCTTTTGTTTTTACAACAGATATTTCATCCGGCTTTGCTTCAACGGAAGATGCCGGCTTCACTTTGTTTTCTATTACCACAGATTCTTTTTGAACGGGAATTTCATTCTTTTTCTCCTCAATAGCTTTAACCGGCTCCGGCACCATTTGGGCAACTTCTTCTATTATTTCAAGGTCCTGTTTGCTTGGCTCCTTAAATCTTATCGGGAATTCTTCCTGTGAATTGTTTTTAAGAGACTCATCTGAAATTGTTTCTTTTATTATCGGGATATTTATTTTATTTGGTATTACAACATTATAAAGTTCAGTTTTTCCGATGAGAACATTACTGAAAAGATTTTTTATTTCGTTTGATAGATCATTTTGCGGTTTCTCAGGAACAATAACCGAATGAAGTAATGCAACAAGATTCTGATATTCACCAAGCAGCGCCCAGGGAAATTCAGCGTCATCAATTTTTTGATTTGTAAGAAATTCTTTTTCGTCTGCAGATAACCTTCCAATTGCTTCAAGTTTTATCAGGTCAATTACTTTTTTGTTGCCGTTGGCTTCAGGATTTTTTCCCGTAAGATTCTGCATCAATGTACTGAGCGTGGTCTGAATTTTCTGTTTAACAGTTGCTTCAGGTATGTTTAACTTTTTAGAAATATCTTCATCAGTTAATCCTTCAAAAAGCACCTGATTCAATACAAGATTCTGTACTTCGGTTAACTGACTTTTATAAAACTTAATTCTTTCACTGAAAGCAAGCGCAAATTCAAGCGTAATAGGTTTTATTATTGGAGAAAGTTTGGGGAAAATTTTTTCTATTTCATAGTTGTCATCATATACGGGCGAAAGCTTGTGCTCATCCATTCTTTTAAGAACATCAATCGCACGATTTCTTGTAAGCATCGTAAGGAAAGTGAAAACATTGTTTGTGCTTGCATCATATAGCTCAATTCTTTTCCAGAAAATTGCAAAAACATTTAACAAAACCTGCTCGGAAAGTTTAGGATCCGCGATGATTTTCCTGATTAATCCAAAGAGAAAAGAAGCGTATCTGCCAAAAAGCTGCTCAAACGCCTGAGCGTTATAGCCGGCAATTTTTAATACTAGTTCGCCGTCGCTTATCTGATTTTTTGTTTCGACCATTAGGTTGTCCGCATTTGTTTGAATTCAGCTTAATTCTTCAATTTTATTGCCACTGGATATCATATTGCTTCTTTTGATTTAGTGTGTATCAAAAGTTTAAGCTTAGGTGTCATTTTGTTATTTTTACAAGTAAAATTTCCTTAAAGGTAAATATGACTTCACAAGAAATAAGACAACAATTTTTAGAGTTTTTCAAGAATAAAGATCACAGAATTGTTCCTTCCTCGCCGGTAGTTCCGTTTGATGATCCCACATTACTTTTCACTAATGCGGGTATGAATCAGTTCAAAGATGTGTTTCTTGGAACCGGTACAAGAGATTATAAAAGAGCAGCTAATACTCAAAAGTGTATTCGCGTTAGCGGAAAACATAATGATCTTGAAGAAGTTGGTCACGATACATATCATCATACTTTTTTTGAAATGCTTGGTAACTGGTCGTTTGGTGACTATTATAAAAAAGAAGCAATAATGTGGGCTTGGGAACTTCTAACAGAGGTATGGAGACTTCCGAAAGAAAGACTTTGGGCTACTGTTTATAAAGATGACGACGATGCTTTTGAATTGTGGAAACAGGTTACCGATATAAATCCCAATCACATTCTTCGTTTTGGAGATAAAGATAATTTCTGGGAAATGGGTGCTACAGGACCCTGCGGTCCTTGTTCAGAAATTCATATCAATCTTGGTGATGATTATGATAATCCTTCTTATGTAAATGCCGGAACTCAGGAGTGCATTGAAATCTGGAATCTTGTTTTTATTCAATATAATCGTGATGAAGCCGGAAAGCTCCACGAACTTCCTGCAAAGCATGTTGATACAGGTATGGGTTTCGAAAGAGTTTGTGCTGTGCTTCAGAAAAAATCTTCTAACTATGACACCGATATTTTTATGCCTTTGATTAATGAAATCGTAAAAATATCCGGAGTGAAATATGAAAACGAAGAAGATAAAATTCCGATGCGTGTTATAGCCGATCATATCCGCGCATTAACTTTTGCAATTGCCGATGGTGCAGTGCCAGGCAACGAAGGAAGAGGATATGTTATAAGAAGAATTCTGAGACGAGCTGCCCGATATGGCAGAAAAATTAATCTTAAAGATCCGTTTCTTTTTAAGCTTGTTGATATTCTTGTTTCAACAATGGGAAGTGTTTTTCCTGAAATAAAAGATAAGCAGGATTATGTTAAAAAGGTTATTAAAGCCGAAGAAGAAAGCTTCAACGCTACACTTGACCGAGGTATAGAATTGTTTGAGGAAGTAGTTAAAAGATTAAACAGAAACAATCAGAAAATTATTCCCGGAGAAGATGTCTTCAAGCTTTATGATACTTATGGATTTCCGGTTGATCTGACAAGTTTAATGGCAAGAGAAATCGGATTCTCCGTGGATGAATCCGGTTTCAACAAACTTATGGAAGCCCAGCGGAAGAAAGCCAGAGAAGCTTCAAAAGAAAAATTTGCATCCGTAAACATTGTGCTTACTGATCTGGATTCATTTAATTTAATTGATAACAAACAAGTTGAGTTTACTGGTTACGATGAGCTCAGAACCGAAGCAAAAATCATAGGCGTGAAAAAAGAGGGAAATACAAATCTGATTGTGCTTGACAGAACTCCCTTTTATGTTGAAGCCGGCGGTCAGGTTGATGATATAGGAAAACTACTGTCTCCAGCAGCGGAGATTGAAATTGTTGATGTTGCCAAGGTTGAAAATGCTGTAATTCATATTTCTGAAAACTCAATTGCAGAATCATTGAAACCCGGAATGAATATTATTGCAGAAGTTGATGAAAAGCGTCGATGGGATATAATGAGGAATCATTCTGCTACACATTTTCTTCATAAAGCATTAAGAACAATTTTGGGAAATCATGTTCAGCAGGCAGGCTCTTATGTGGGTCCCGACAGACTTAGATTTGATTTCACGCATTTTGCTAAATTAAGTCCCGAAGAAATTCAAGACATAGAATCTTTGGTAAATGAACAACTAAGAAGAAATCTTCCGCTTATTCATCACAGAAATATCCCTTTTGATGAAGCTAAAAAAATGGGCGCACTTATGTTCTTCGGAGATAAGTATGGTGATCGTGTTAATGTGGTTCAGTTTGGTGATTTTACAATGGAATTTTGTGGCGGAACTCATGTTAAAAATTCAAGCCAGATTGGTTTGTTCAAAATTATAAGCGAACAATCTATCGCAAGCGGAATAAGAAGGATTGAAGCTGTTACCGGCGCCGGAATTGAAAAATATATCTATACCCAACTTGAACATCTGAAAGAATCAGAGAGGAAAATAGAAGAACTTCTTGATTTGAAGAAAAAGCTTGAAAGAGAAATTTCTGAATTGAAGATGCGCGAAAAAGTTGAACAGCTTGATCATATTCTTTCGCTTCACTCTGAAGAAAAGGGTGTTAAAATCTATAAAGGCAAAGTTCATGCTGATAATATGGATGAACTAAAATCTCTTGGCGATGAGCTCAGAAATAACATGGGCAGCGGTGTTGGAATTCTTATTTCTCAGATTGACGATAAAGTAGGTATGGTTGCTGTTGTATCAGATGATATTATCAAAAAGAAAAATCTTAGTGCAGGGAAAATAGTTGGTGAGCTTGCCAAATTGGTCGGTGGTGGTGGCGGAGGTCGTCCTCATCTTGCAACTGCTGGCGGGAAAGACATCTCGGCGATAAGCAAAGCCCTTGCAAAGGTTGAAGACATTGTTTCCCAACTAATTAAGTAAAGCATTTTCTGCTTTTTGCTAAGTTATTCTGTTTATGATAACGGAATAACTTAGTGTTAAATTTCTTTTTCTTATGTCAAAACAAAAACTTAAATATGTTTGCTCCAACTGTGGATATGAATCATTAAGATGGTTGGGAAAGTGTCCGGAGTGTGAAAGCTGGAATTCTTTTACTGAGGAATTGATAGAATCCGGAAAGCATAGAACTTCAAAAACAATTCTGAAATCTCCTATTCACAAATTATCAGCAATTACTGCAACCGAAGGCGAAAGAATTATTACTGGTATATCTGAGTTTGATCGGGTGCTTGGTGGTGGATTGATGCCCGGCTCTGTTGTTTTGCTCGGTGGTGATCCGGGTATTGGTAAATCAACTCTTGCAATGCAGGCAGCAGCAGGAATAAAGCAAACAGTTTTATATGTAACCGGCGAAGAATCTGAAAAACAAATCAAACTAAGATCTTCCCGGCTGAAAGTAAAATCGGATTCTCTTTTCATACTTGCAGAAACCGAATTAAATCAGGTAATTGCCGCAATTGATTCACTTAAACCAGCTGTAGTTGTTATTGATTCGATTCAGACTATGTACAGAAGCGAGATGGATAATTCTCCCGGCACTGTAACCCAGATAAGAGAATGTGCCGCTTTGCTAATGGAAGAAGCAAAGAAAAAACATTTATCGGTAATCGTAATTGGTCATGTTACAAAGGAAGGAATTATTGCCGGACCGAAAATTCTCGAACATATGGTGGATACAGTGATACAGTTTGAAGGCGAAGCAAATCATTCATTCAGAATTTTGCGTTCTCAGAAAAACAGATTCGGAAGCACGAACGAAATAGGTGTTTTTGAAATGCGTGAAGATGGTTTGAAAGAAGTTAAAAATCCAAGTGAATTATTTTTAAGCGAAAGAGAAAAACAAGCTCCGGGTTCAGTTGTCACTTCAACAATTGAAGGCAGCCGGCCTATTTTGCTTGAGGTACAGGCATTAGTTACTCCTTCAATGTATGGCTATCCCCAAAGAGTTTCAAATGGGTTTGATCAGAGAAGATTATCAATATTGCTGGCTGTGCTTGAAAAAAGAGCACTTGTCAAAGTTTCCTCGGCAAATGTATTTATAAACATTGCAGGCGGTATAAGAATTACCGAGCCGGCAGCAGATCTTGCAGTCTGTTTGAGTATTGCTTCAAGTCTTTCGGAAAAAATTATTGATAGTCAAACTATTGTAATAGGCGAAGTTGGGCTTGGCGGCGAATTAAGAAGTGTTGGAAATATTGAAAAAAGAATTCAGGAAGCAGAAAAGCTGGGTTTTAACAAAATTATAATTCCTCACGCCAATTCAAGGGGATTGAAACAAAGCTCTAAAATAGATGTCATACCCCACGAGAATCTTTCTGAAACAATTAATCTCCTGATTCAATAAATAGTGTAAAATTAATTTTGTTTCGAACAATAAGAGTATTATTTTTTCCGTGCGTCATAAAGGCGCTTTTTTGTTCAATTAATTAAAGGTTCGTTAAGTGAGTACTAAATTGTTCGTGGGAAGTCTTCCCTGGTCGGTTAACGATGCTGAGTTAAAAACTTTATTTGAACCATACGGTAAAGTTGCTTCAGCAAAAGTTGTAACTGACAAGCAGACCCGCAGATCCAAAGGTTTTGGTTTTGTTGAATTCGAAACCGAAGCTGAAGCTTCTGCAGCAATCAATGCATTAAATGGCTCTGAAGTTAAAGGCCGCAACATTATAGTTAGCGAAGCAAAGCCGAAAAGCTAAGAACTTATTTTAATGCAATAATTTTCAAGCGCTCTCATTATCCGTGAGCGCTTTTTTAGTTTAAAGCACTGATTACAAATTTTCGTGGAAAAATTTTTTGTTACTTATTTTTACTTATGAGTTTTGCAGCTAAAGCAATAAAATATTTTACCGGATTAAAAACCCCCGAACTAAACTTTAAAGGAACAGAACTGGTAAATCCTTATTCATCAGTATCTGTAAAAAAAATTGTAAGAGAATTTTTTCTCAAATTCTATAACGATGATATGGAAAGGCTTTTTGTCATCGGAATAAATCCCGGAAGATTCGGTGGTGGAATAACCGGAATATCATTTACCGATCCTGTTGCTTTAAGAGAAAGCTGTGGTATTGATAATAATCTTGGTAACAGGAAAGAATTATCAAGTAAATTCTTTTACAGTTTGATTGAAAGTGCCGGCGGTGCAGAAAAATTCTTTTTCAAAATTTTCTTAACTGCTCTTTATCCGTTTGCTTTGGTAAAACAAGGAAAGAATTACAATTACTATGATAACAAATCACTTGCGCAAAAACTTGAGAATGAAATAGTGAAAAACATTAGTGAACAGATTACCTTTGGTGCCAGAAATGATTTAGCAATTATATTGGGCAGAAAGAATGCAGATTATTTTTCCAGGATTAACGACAAGCATAATTTTTTCAACGAAGTGATTGTGCTTGAACATCCAAGATATGTTATGCAATACAAACTCAAAAAACTTGAACACTATTTGGAAAACTACAGGAAAGCTTTAAACATTTAAGAAATAAATTATAAATCATGAATGAAGAAAAACTGATTCCGGGCATTTACAATTACTGTGATCGCTGGTGTGAGCACTGCAATTACACCGATCGCTGTCGTCTCTTTCAGACAGAAGCAGAAAGAAACATTAAACATATACTTAATGATGAAGATCCGAATGATCCAAAAGTTTTTGCCAGTGACATTACTGAGAATCTGATGAATGCTGTGGAAATGCTTCGTGAAAAATTTGAAGAGTTAAACATTGACCCCGAAGAAGTTGAAGATGCCGAATTGTTCCCGGCACCGGATTTTAATTCTTATGCAATAAACAATCTTGCAGAAAGTTTTACCAACAACCTGTTTCCTCTGCTCGAAAGTTTATATGAAGAACAGAAATTACTTTCGAACGATGATGAGAACAATGACTTCCAAAGCGACAAACAAAAAGAAATAAAAGTGAGCTTGTCAGTGCTGGAGTGGTATGCGCCACAAGTGTATGTAAAAACAAAAAGACTGCTTCAGTCAAGGGAGGAATATCTTGCACAGGATGATGAAGAGTTAAAGGATTTAGATAAAGAAGATTTTTATGTTACAGCTAAATTGCTTTTGCTGGCAACAGAAAATTGTATTTCTTCTATTCACAAATTACAGCAATACTTCACCAGCCATAGTGATGAACTCTCCGATTTAATGATTCAACTTCACAGTATTAAAAAGGAATTGATTATCCTTGTCCCCGATGTGACAGAATATAAAAGACCATATTTTGATTGAAGAAAACTAACAGGATGTGGTGTTTGGAAGATTATGAGAACATATTAAAGAACTCCGATTAGTAGTATAAATAAAACTTGATCTTCATTCTTTCAACTTAAATAAATCCGCATTCTCATTCAGATAAAAACTTTACAAATCTGTTTGATGATTTAATCTTCAGAACTCTGCTTAATGCAATCTTACCCGGGCCGGTTACGAACAGAAAAACATAAATTAACAAAAACAGCAGTGCTTTCTCTTTCTGAGCGAAAGAATCCACAGCGTGCTGAACAAATGCTGCAACTATCATAGTAATTATCAATGGTATTAAAGATGCTCTCGTAAATAAACCGACAATTACCAGAATAGAGCAGAAGAACTCAGCAAAGGAGGCAAGTGCAAGACTCGGAATGGCTCCAATTCCAAGCGGATCTGCAAAAGTTATCTCGCCGGATGAAAATAATCTTTTAAGTTTGGGCAGTCCGTGTGCAAAAAGCATAAATGCACTTGAATTAACTCTTAATATTAATAAAGCAAAATCATTCATTGTTATTTCCTTAATTGTTCAGCTTTGGTTAAGAAATTCATTATTGCCCTGTTAACATCTTCAGGGTTTTCAATTGGTGTCATATGTCCGGCATTCTTGATTTCAACAAATTCGGCTTTGGGAATTTTATGAAACATTTCTTTCATTACGGATGGTGGTGTTAATAAATCCTGCTCACCACAAATAAGTAAAGTAGGAATATTGAATTTGCTCAGACCGATAGTTGTATCTGTTCTGCCAAGCATTGCAAGTAAACAACCCTTTACACCAATCGGATTAAAGCGTGATGATTTTTCAATTATCTTATCAAGTTCAGCTTTCTTATTCTGTTTGAAATAATCACCAAAACAATTTGTAATAAAATCCTTTGCAAACGGTGCAAGTCCTTCTGTATTGATTCGTTTTATTGCTGCCGCCCGTTTTAACTTTCCTTCATTGTTATCAGCTTCAGATCTTGTATCACAAAGAATTGCTGCTGAAAATTTATCCTGTATTCTTTCAAGTGCCCGAAGTGAAATATATCCGCCCATTGATAATCCGCATATAACCGGTTTGAGAAGTTTCATCTGCGCAATTACAAATTCAAGATCATCAACAAACATTTCCATTGTATACTGACCATCGCCCGCAGGAGACTCGCCAAGTCCGCGAATGTCATATCTTACACAGAAATATTTTTCTTTAAGCACTTCAACCTGTGAATCCCACATTGTGTGATCATAAGGAAAACCATGAATAAAAATTATTGCCTGATTGTTTTTATTCCCATCGGTAAAGACTGACAGACTGTTGATTATTTCCTTCATTTTAACTCCGCCGATTAAATTAAATAAAAAAATTGTACTTTGAGTAATAAACACTTATCAATCTCAAGCCGTAATCATTTATTCAATGTTCAATATTCTTATTCAAAAAAACTCTTTCCTACTTTCAGGATGAAATTTAAATCATTATGCCTTATTATTCACATATAAATTTTGTTTTTCTTAAACTCGTTACAAAGAATGGTTAAGCCATCAGATTGTGACAGTCATATTCACAAATGTTATCACTCATCATCTGTTAAACAGAGGATCAGGATAACAATATTTATGAGACTAAAATGAAAATAGCATTTGCAACAGCAGAGTGCGTTCCATACGCAAAAACCGGTGGTCTTGCCGATGTAGCCGGTTCACTTCCGAAAGCACTGGAAAAGCTTGGAGTGGAAGTAAAAGTTTTTATGCCCAAGTATCTTTTTATTGATGAATCCAAGCACGGACTAAGATACAACTGGGATATCGGAGAAATGTTAATCCGCGTAAACGGTAAAGTTCATTCTGTTCATCTTCATCAGGCAAAACTGCCAAACAGCAATGTTGAAGTAAATTTTATTGATTGTCCCCATTACTACAATCGTGGTACAGTTTACACAAATGATTCAGACGAAGATGAAAGATTCATACTTTTCAGCAAGGGTGTTATTGAAGCACTTCAAAGATTACAATGGGCACCGGATGTAATTCAATGCAACGACTGGCAGACAGGTTTAATTCCTCTTTACATAAAAGACAACTATAACTGGGACAGAATGTTTGATCATACTGCAACAGTTTTTACAATTCACAACATTGCTTATCAGGGAAGATTCAGCAAGTCAACACTTTATGCTGCTGAAATAAGACCGGAACTGTTTTATCCGGGCGGTCCTGTTGAATTTGAGGATACTGTTTCTTTTATGAAAACGGGAATTGTCTTTGCTGACCTTATTAACACAGTAAGCGTTAAATACTCTCACGAAATTTTAACTCCGGAATATGGAGCGGGATTAGATGGAATTTTGCGTGCACGCAAATCTGATGTTTATGGAATTCTTAACGGCGTTGATTATGATGAATGGAATCCGGAAACGGATAGGTTTTTACCTTACAAATATTCGATGAAAGATCTTTCGGGTAAGTCAAAAAATAAAAAATTTCTGATGGAGCATTTCAATCTTCCTTTCGATGAAAGATCTTTCGGGTAAGTCAAAAAATAAAAAATTTCTGATGGAGCATTTCAATCTTCCTTTCGATGAAAATCGCCCTTTGATAGGAATGATATCACGACTGGTAGAACAAAAAGGTTTTGGCATTTTTGCCGGGGTAGTTAACGAATTAATGAATCTCGATGCGCAGTGGATTATACTAGGAAGCGGTGAATACAAATATGAAGAAATGTTCCGCAAACTTGCATATCATCTCAAAGGAAAATTTGCGGCATATATCGGATACAACAACGAACTATCTCATTTAATAGAAGCAGGCGCAGATATTTTCCTGATGCCTTCGCGTTACGAACCCTGTGGTTTAAATCAGATATATTCGCTGAAATATGGTACAGTTCCGGTTGTAAGAAAAACCGGCGGACTTGCTGATACAGTTAAAGACTGGGATGAAGAAAATTACTACGGCTTTGATCACGGTAATGGTTTTTCTTTTTATGATTACTCGGGTTTTGCACTTTATAAATCAGTTGAAAGAGCAATAAACACATTTGCACACAAAGACATCTGGAGAAAAATTCAGCTTAACGGTATGAAACTCGATTTTAGCTGGAATCGCTCAGCAGAAAAATATGTTGAGCTTTATAAACTGGCGAAGGAAAAGAGAGGGTAGAAGTCAGAACAGCTGTTAAGCTGTTTGGTTTCTTTATAAAGAATCAAATTTAAAACCTCTGCAAAAAGTAATAAGCAATGGAAATCGTACATAGATAAGAGTTTATTTAATTGCGGGATAAGAATAGTTTAATAATTGTAGCAGATTGGAATGTTTATCAATGAGTTTTTATTTTTCAGGTAATTAAAAAGCAACTTTAAAAAAATTAATTCGTGATAACTTATATTTTCAGGTTATCCCGCAACAAATATAGCTTTTAAAGAAGGATATACGCAATCCCGATGGTTATTGGGACAAGTTATTGCGTAAAGAATGATGTTACCGGCAACCGTACGAAACCGACAGTTCAACCATTGACGAGAGTTTTATTAGACGCTGAATGACTGTCCCCCGTAAGGACTTTTAATCGGACGACATCTAAACTTTCAACTTTTGTTCTTTTTTTCAGTTCAGTCACGGGGGACAGTAATTCAGGTCTGACAGGACTTGGTTAACGACTAAACAGGCAATTTCGGACGACTGACAGTAACACTTCGGCAGACAGAAAATATTTAGGGAAATATGAGCAAAATTGAAATTAGAAAAGTAACCATTAACGACCTTGACCAATTACAGAAAATCGGCAGACAGACATTTTATGAAACATTTGCTTCAGGCAACACCGAAGACAATATGAACAAATATCTTGATGAAAGTTTTTCGGTTGCTAAACTGACAACGGAACTAAGCGACAATAATTCAGAATTTTATTTTGCAACACTTGACAACAATATAATTGGTTACTTAAAAATAAACTTCGGACAATCACAGACAGAGGTAAAAGATGACAAAGCCGTTGAAATAGAAAGAATTTACGTGCTGAAAGAATATCACGGAAAAAACGTTGGACAACTTCTTTACGACAAAGCATTAAACATCGCAAGACAGAAAAACGCTGACTACATTTGGCTTGGTGTATGGGAAGAAAATCCGAGAGCAATAAAATTTTACAAGAAAAACGGATTCGTAGAGTTTGACAAACATTTTCAAATTAGGCAATGACGAGCAGACAGACATAATGATGAAACTTAAACTGACCAACGAATGAAAAGAACGGCAGCCGGTAACAGCAAGGCTATCGGACGACTGTGAGCACATTGACGGAGTAACAAAAAGACGTTGAATGACTGTCCCCGCGTTCAACTTTTCGGCAGACTTTGGCGTAGTATTTTAGAGTTGTTCTTTTTATTTTGGCTTGGTGTCGGGGGACAGTAATTCAGCGTCTAAAAGGACTTGTTAACGGACTGACAATTATCCGACAGCATTACAACTAACGATTAATTTTTTTTTCAAAAAATAGATGAGTAATAACAGACAAGTAATTCTATACATCGCAATGAGTTTAGACGGCTACATCGCTAAACCAAATGACGACTTGAGTTTTCTTTCAATAGTAGAGAAAGAAGGAGAAGATTACGGTTACGCAGACTTTGTTTCAACCGTTGACACAGTAATACTCGGACGAAAAACTTATGATTGGGTAATAAAACAAGTTGGTGAGTTTCCGCACGCTGACAAAAACGCTTACATCATTACAAGGACAGCAAGACCAACAATTGGCAAAACGGTTTTTTACACAGGCGACTTGACCAACTTAGTGATAAAACTAAAAAGCGAAAACGGAAAAAATATTTTTTGTGACGGTGGAGCAGAGATAGTAAACGATCTATTAAAAAATGACTTGTTGGACGAGATAATTATTTCGGTAATACCAATATTGGTTGGTAACGGGACAAGACTTTTTAAAGACGGCAGACTTGAACAAAAACTGCAACTTGTAAACGTAAAAACATTTGACACCGGACTAACTCAACTACATTACAAACGTGCAGACAACTAACAATAAAACAGACGAAAGACAAGAAGTCCAGCAGCTAACAGCGGTTTGGCGTAATGGCGGGTGCGGTGCTTCGTATGACAGTTTTGTGATAGGTACAAGTGCAGTTCTTCAATTGAACTTTTGAGCTAAAAATCCGCCACTACGCCAAGCCGCCAACCTTTATCCGTAAGTTCATAAAAATAACTCCATTGAAAAATATTGTTCCTGGAGAAAATACTTTTATCTTTGCAGAAAAGTTTTATAAGCGCTCAGTTAAAAATGTAATGTTGTCCCCACAGCTATCATAATTCTCTGCTGGCCGGAAGTAAAACTTATTCTGCACATTTCTAAGTGAGCTTCTCAATTTACCGGAGAATCAGGTATAAAAAACACAACAAATGATTTAAAGACAACTAACAGATAAAAAAATGAAAGTAAAATCAATTTTCGTAAATCTCCCGGTTAAGGACATTAAAAGAACAAGGGATTTCTGGACGAAACTTGGCTTTTCGTTCAACGAACAGTTTTCTGATGACAGAGCATTGTGTTTAATACTTAATGATGGTTTGATATATTCAATGCTTATCAGTCACGAAATGTTCAGTACTTTTACAAACAGACCAATCACAGATGGAACAACAACACAGGTTTTGACTGCAATTGAAGTTGACAGCAGAGATCAGGTTGACAACATTGTAAAACTTGCACTGGAAAACGGTGCAACTCGTTACAGAGAAAGTGCAGATCACGGCTGGATGTATTACGATTGCTTTGCAGACCTTGACGGACATCAATGGGAAATAATGTTTACAGACCTAAGTCAAATACCAAAATAAAAAATATGTCGCAGAAAAAAATAACAATTAAGGCAACCGTTTTAGCTGACAAACTAAAAGTTTGGGACTATTACACAAAACCCGAACACATAATAAAATGGAATTTTGCTGACCCAAGCTGGCATTGCCCGACAGCAACTAATGATATGAAAATTGGTGGACGATATGTTGCAAGAATGGAAGCCAAAGACGGAAGTTTCGGCTTTGACTTCGATGCTACCTATGTAGAAATCAATGAAGGGCAAAGTTTCACTTATGAATTTGGTGGAAGATTTGCAACAGTAGAGTTCAAAGAAACAAATGGACAAACAGAAGTAACCATAACATTTGACCCGGAAACAGAACACCCAATTGAAATGCAAAGAAGAGGATGGCAATCAATTTTAGACAACTTTAAATCATACACAGAAACACACTAACAGAATAGAAAAGTAAAGATGCTAACAGCCGGTTATTGAATGTAGGATTGCTATTTCAGGTCGGAGCTACGAAATTTACCAATTTGTGGCGGCTGTGAATAGAACCCGACGGTAATTATCAATTACAGATTGAAGTATGATGATGAAAAGGCAAGCACAGTTAACCATTTAGGATTAGCTGTCTTATTATTTAGTTACGATGAAATTTTTAAAGAACCGGATAAAGTCTATTTGAAATAAAAAATTATCCTATCGTCAGATAATGAAAGAAAACCCGGTTAAGAAAATCTTAATGAAATATTGATTTTTATTATTTTGCTTTATCATTCATAAACCTTAGTGAGTAAAATGAAATTCCTCTTAATTAATATCTTGCTTTGGACCTCTGTTCAAATAACAAATGCACAAACATTAAACCCTGATTATGATTCTACTCTTGCAAAAAAACTTGGTGCAGATGATTATGGAATGAAAAACTATGTGCTTGTGATTCTTAAAACAGGAAGTAATAATACAACTGATAAATCTTTTATTGATAGTTGTTTTCAGGGGCATATGAACAATATTGTGCGGCTTGTAGATGAAGGTAAACTTATCGTTGCTGGTCCTCTTGGTAAAAATGAAAAAAATTATCGGGGTATTTTTATTTTTAATGTTTCATCAATTGAAGAAGCAGAAATGCTTGTTCAAACTGATCCGGCAGTTAATTCCAAACTGCTTGAAGCTGATTTATACAAATGGTATGGTTCAGCTGCACTGCCGTTGTACCTCGATTCGGCACTGAAGGTTGGTAAATATAAAATAAACTAAAATGTTAGTTTGAGAGCAGGAAAGAATTTTAACCCACATCACCGGAGTTAACTCTTTTGTAAAATCTTTTTAGATATTGCAAATGCAACTTGTAACTTATTCATTGCAAAGAGTAAATAATAAGTTTTGATTTGAGAAGCTTTGGTCAAAATTATCCGATTAATTTCCCTTTCCTGTAGTAAGCAAGCACTAAGCCGTAAAATTTTAATATACATATTATGACACTATAAACTTATAAACAATCATTTTAAATTTGATGTATAAATAAGCGAGGATAGTCATTATGAAAAAACTTCAATTCAAAAAAGAGATTATCGCAACATCTCAGAAAGTATATGAAACTATGCTGGGATTAAAAGACAAAAGCACTTACGAATTCTGGACATCTGCTTTTAATCCGACATCCACCTATGAAGGGAGCTGGGAAAAAGGAAGTAAAATTTATTTTGTCGGTACTGACGAAAACGGCAAAAGAGGTGGAATGGTTTCTGAAATAGAAGAAAATCTGCCGGCAAGGTTTATATCAATCAGACATTTTGGATTTTTAGATGGCGATACTGAAATAACAACAGGTGAGCAGGTTGAAAAATGGGCGGGCGGACATGAAAATTATTCATTTCAGGAAAGCAACGGAATAACAACTGTTACTGTAGATATGGATGTTGTGGATGAATATCTGGATTACTTTAATGAAACATATCCGAAAGCTTTGGAAAAGTTAAAAGAAATCTGTGAAAGGTAATTTATGAAACCTGTGCAGAATCATAACGAAAGAATAGCTAAAATAACTTTTGCTTCGGTTTATCCTCATTATGTTGCCAAGGTTGAAAAGAAGGGAAGAACAAAAGAAGAATTACATCAGGTAATAGAATGGTTAACTGGTTATGATGATAAAAAGATAAATGAATTGATTGAAAAGAAAGTAACCTTTGAAGATTTTTTCGCTAAAGCAAATCTAAACCCAAATGCACATCTTATAACCGGAGTAATTTGTGGCTACCGGATTGAAGAAATTGAAAATCCTTTGACGCGACAGGTTCGTTGCCTTGACAAATTAGTGGATGAGCTGGCTAAAGGCAAAAAAATGGAAAAGATTTTAAGGTCATAATATGTGAGCAAATAATTTGGAATCTAATATTAGCTCAAAAGTTGAAATTCAATTCTAATGACCTGTTGATAATATCATTCAGAATTCACAAAGGATTAAATAATGATTTTAGTAAATAATAATTAAAAACAATTTATGATTACATATTTAAAATATGCTTCTGTCCGTCTGTCAAAGGAAATAATTGCGGCTTTCTTAATGCTTCCTATATTTTTTGTTTTTTCAACTGTTGGACTTGACTTCTATTATGCAAAGCTAAATAAAAGCTCCTTTTATTTTATTGAATCAATAATGTTCAGTTCATTCTGGTTATTATTTTTTCCTTTTCTTGTTTTCCAATTTAAAATGATTTCGGGAAATCAGAGAAAGTTACTATTACTTCTCACTCCTGTTCTTCTTATAATTCTGCACTTAATTGCATATCCTGCACTAATCTGGTTTTTATCTAAATTGTTTTACTATCATACTTATTCCTACTTGCAGACACTTCATTTTGGTTTAACCGAATACTCATTAATCGTATTAATCATTTACGGGATTTCACCTGTATTGTTTCTGTTGTTAAGGAAAATTCCGGATAATCATTTAAATGCTACTGATGCAGAAAACAGTGCCTTTGAATTTCTAGATTCGTTGGTAGTATCCGAAGGAAACAATAAAAAAACAGTAATTCGCGTAGAAGACATTTTATTTTTCTCATCAAACACGCCGTATGTTTTCGTTCATCATAAAGAGAAAAAATATTTGTCGGATAAAACATTAAAATTCTTAGAAGCTAATCTAAACACAAATCAATTTGTCCGGGTTCATAAATCATATATCGTGAATCTTAAAATGGTTAAATCTTTCAGGTCAAGACTTAACGGAGACTATGATTTAACACTGAGCGATAACACAGTTTTGAGATTGAGCAGAAATTATGCTGCAGATTTTAAGAATAAAGTTAAAGCCACTCATCATCATAAGCAGAAATAAACTCATCTTACAATTTTTTATTTGATTGGCTGGATTTTACCAGGGTATTTTTGTTGAAAAAGAAAGGAATATTATGTTCAGGAGAATTAATAAATCTGTGTTGATTTTTATCTGCTTAATTATAAGCTATACCGGCTGTAAAGGACAGACTGATGAATCTGAAAAACAGAATCGGATTATAAAAACAAACAACAGCAAAAAGATTGTTGGTGGTGGCTGTGAAGGATGTGAGCTGATGTATGTTGGTATGCCGGAAGAAATTAAATCCGAACACATCAGTATTGGCTGGCAGGAAGGAAATCAAAAGCTTATTATTACCGGCAAAATTTATGAAACGGACGGTAAAACTCCTGCTAAAAATGTTATAGTTTATTACTGGCATACGGACGATAACGGTCTTTACTCATCAGATAGCAGAACACCAGAACAAGCAAGAGAGCACGGTAGATTGAGAGGTTGGGTTAAATCAGATGAAGATGGTAACTATAAAATAAAAACTTCAAGACCAGCAGCTTATCCTAATGATAATATTCCGCAACACATTCACTTATCTATAAAAGAACCGGACATCGCTAACGAATATTTCGCTGACCTTTATTTTGATGATGACCCGTTGTATCTGAAACATAAGAAAAGGTATGGAAAAGCAGATCGTGCTGGAACAGAAATTTTAAGAGTTGTGTTAGATGGCGATGTTCAGATTGCAGAGCACAACATTATTCTTGGTTTAAATATTCCTGATTATCCGACTGAAATAAAAAAAGAAATACAGTCCGGTTTAAATATTGGTGAAGACCAACCCTCATTCATACCTTTTCACGCCTTTGGTCCTGACAAAGGAACAAGAGCCTGTCCTGTTTGTAAATATGGACGCTACCACGGAATTGTTTATTTTGTGGGTGACAATCCTGACTGGGAAGAAATTAAAAAATGGTTGAAATTTCTGGATGATGAAAGTATCTCAAGAGAAAAATATCTTAAAGCATACTTTGTTTATGGAAACTCAAAAAATTATAACAGGCAGTTAAGGGAAGCCGAGTTGGAAAAAATCGGGAATCTTTTAGAACTCAAGAAGATTGCCTTAACTTTTGTGCCTTCATTTTCAGATATCGAAAGTGAGGTTAATCTTAACAAGATAAATTCATCTGTTGAGAATACTTTTGTAATTTACAGACACAGAACTATAATTGATAAATATGTCAACCTGAAACCAACGCCAGAAAATTTCAGGTTAGTTGCAGAAGCATTGAATAAAACAAGAAGTGATTACTTCGATTTACCGGAACCAAAACACGAGTAAAAAAACAAATGGAAATGAGAATGGAAGATCGCAAACAAATCTTCGATCAGATTAAAAAGCTGATGAAGAAATATGAACCACCTTTTTCTGCAAGAAATGATTTTGATTC